>OGWW01000432.1_pt1 | contig 27514 bp, 20 predicted proteins | sample 1576131 | NCBI WGS metagenome assembly OGWW01 (sample SAMEA3541576, study PRJEB24748) | human gut metagenome | biome: human gut; feature: human-associated habitat; material: faeces | place: China | collected 2012 | reverse complement strand
ACCCACCTCGATACAAAATACTTTCATCGGCAGAATCGACCGGATTTCAGGAGTGATAACCGCATGCTGTTCGTCATACATCGGCTTATACTTCTCCCTATATTGAGAGGTTGACACTCCAAAATGTTTTTTGAAGGCTTTTGCCAGACTGAATTTAGTCTGATAGTTTGTTTGCTCCGAAATCTGATTTAATGTAAAGTCGGTGGATACTAACAGATGTGCTATATGTTCGAGGCGCAAACGTTGTATGTAGCTTCCAATATTTTCTCCGGCAACGGTTTGAAACACTCTTCTGAAGTGATATTTGGAAAGTCCGCTTATCGTACTAAGTATATCTGCATCTAAACTATCGAATAAATGATTGTTGATGTAAACGACTATATCCTGAATCTTTTGGTGATGGATATTACTGGTTTCCAACTTCTGTTTCCATCGGTTCAGTTTGGGGAGCCGTTCGTTGAGTATTCGTCTAAGTTCCTTCGGCGAATAAGCGGTATCTGCATATTCATTGTACTTATCAGTGTATTTTATCCAGATATTAATCATTTCCGACATCGGAATGTCGACGATATATTTTCCGTCTTTCAGACAGTAGTAGCAATATTCGTCACTTCGGGAACCGTTGGAGTTAGTACCCAGATATTTCTCTATATCAAAGCGGAGAGGCATCCCGCAACTTTGACAATACCTTTTATTTATATCTGATTCAATCATCGGTTGGGTTTTCGTTTGATGGATAGCAGTCGCTCCATATCATTAAATAAATAAGTGTCTTTCAATTCGAACATAAGCCACTTCCCATCGTGGAAAGTAGTCGTCTCATTGTATATCTTTTGAGTCTCATTGGAAAAGACCTCCCGCAGAGATTCAAATTTGGCACACTCATCTTTACCTAAAATGACCAAGAAGCCAATCGTTTGTTCTTTGGCGTATAGGGCACACAGCGTTTTTCCGCCTTTGCGATATTTATATTCGTATGTCCATTTTTTTCCTCCATGGTTCCATAGTTGTTCCATATTGTACTTTTGCTCGATAAGCTGGCAAAGTGAAGTCCATATATCATAAAGTTCCTTACCTATCAAGGCTTCCAGTGCTTCGGGAGTGGGAATCTGCAAAGTTTCTTTCATGGTATTCTGTATTTACTTTTGATTATCCATATCACAAAGGTAGGCTGATTTTCTAATAGATCGTTGTCCAATATAGGCATTTTGTGTGTAGCTGGTGAACAATCTGCCCGGAAATTAATTTATTTTGTAAAAGCGAAATATTGGCAGTATAACCTTTATCTTTGCATTAATTTAAAAACAAAGCCCCAATTAAAGAAAATGAAAACAATATTATTAGCAGTAGGTACGCTCTGCCTCATGGCAGGTTGCTCGTCAAAAGTGGCAAGCTCAAAAGGAATCGTTAGTGATGCAACCATGAATACGGTAACGATTGTTACTGATAAGAATGATACCCTTTCGTTCAGTACGATAGATGCAAATAAAGATGAAGTCAACGGTTTGCTTCTGAATGATACGCTGGAAGTGTTCTATACCGGAAAATATACACCGGGAATGCCGGCTTCTAAATTAGTTCAGTATCCGCAATCTCCGATTGTGGGAGGTGATCGGGATGAACATGGCTGTATCGGTTCTGCCGGATATGTATGGTGTGAAGTGCAAAAAGACTGTATCCGCTTGTTTGAGAAAGGAATCCGCACGGAATCGGTGGACGATAGCAATGCTTCTGCCTTTATTGTGTTTAGTCCTGACTCTACGCAACTGGAACTTTTCTTTTCCAATAATCAGCCCAATGAAATATTGGAGAGACGTGGCCTGCCTTCAGGAGGTTATGCATGGAACGTGGAAGATGACGATACGAAAAATGTACGGCTAATAGATGGTTTGTGGACAATCAGCCAAAGAAATAAGTTAATTTATAGCCAAAAGGCCGGAAACTGATTTTAAAAGCTCCGGCTTTCTGACGCTCTGTTTGTAGAGTAATGTTCTAGGTAATTAAATTAATAAGTGGATATCAAAGATGCTGAATATATAAACTTCCATCATAATCTTTGTATTTAGCATCTTTGTATATATCAACCAGTTTGTTACTGTAATCAAGAATGGTATCTTTGGAGATTTGTGATAAATTTGTAGCCAAAATACCACTTCCCAAAATGCCCGGATTACATAATATACTGTCTTTTCTTATTGAATTCATAGTAAGCTCTACACCTATGTAATCCTTGATACCTGCCTTTTCCAGACTGGATACAATATAGTTGTCCAAAGATTCTTTATCATCTTCGGTCATGAATCCATACCATAATAAACACTTCATTCCTAATTGAGTAGCTTGTATCAGGACATCGAGATAGGTTACTCCTGAATCTCCTTTCTTGTCTATTTCGTAAGGATCGATATGGATGAAAGAGGATGCGGGAAGTGAAGGCAACAGTTCTATTGTGCCTTTCAGGGAGTCGGTATGATGTATTTTTACGGATGTACTTAATCCGATTTGTTTGGCATAAATGTCTACATTCTCCAGCGCACTCTTTTCTAAATCGAAGAATACGAACCTTTTTGCTTGCTTTCCTAATACATTCATTGCCAGGGCAGGAGAACCCAGATAATTTCCTTTTGCCATTTCTGTGCTTTCCAGTTGGTAATAAATGGAAGCTTTTAGAGATTTGTCATCATCTGCTTTCTCCAGGAAATGATAGATACCATATTGCTGCTCCGGAGTTTGCGTCATGAAGTAGATGGCACATGCGGAATTGGTTTCTACATATACTTGTGGGGCTTCATTTCTAAGAACTTCACAGAGTATCAGATGTTTCAGTACATCGGGTTGTTTTGCGAAATGAGTGTAAGTTGCCATGTGGGTACATCTTAATATTTATAGAACATAAAAGAACTGCAACCGCTATTCTTTTTAGGCATTCATTAATTCATGGATTTCATGAATATGCAGGTGTAAATGACTTAGATAACCTTCTATCATGTCTTGTAGCGTAACCTTTGTTCCTTCAAAATCACACCAGTAGCTATCCAGTTTTGTCTGATCTACAGATTTTATAACCTGAATGATATGCAGGTTAAAAAACTTCCATAGTTGAATCAGGTTATTCCAATCTTCATTTTGGTAATCTTGTAATGCTATCCACAGATCATTATCCTGACGGTAATCGGGAAAGAAAAGCAAATCTTTACTGTATTGCAATCTGACCATGCGTTGGTGATTGTTTGATGCCGAATCAATCAAATGTCCGAGAATCTGTTTGATGGTACGATTTTGTTTATTACGTTTCAACGTGATCGTATCATTTTGTAGCCCGGTTAGTATTTTCTCTTCAGTTTCTATCACATGATAGATTCCTTCTGTTATTTTGGAAAAATCGACGTTTGACATACCATTCTTTTCCTTTAGGTGTTTATAGCAAAATTGCTAATGGTACAAATATAGATAAATGTGTCGATATTTATAAATTAAACGGAACTTTTCAATTCTAATTTTATCCCTCTTTCTTAAACCACCTGTAAAACCATTTACCGACCTTTTCGTAATGTCGGGTTTCGGTATCAGTATATAGCTTAGAGAAGAAAGACGTATCCAATGGCTCTCCCGACTGATTGGGATACAGCACGATAAAGCTATTGTTGGAGAAATATTTCACGAGCTGTCTCGGTAACTTCTCAAAAGAACTGTCATACGAAAGAGTTCCTGGTCGTGCACTGATAATAACCAATAAATGATCGTAACTTACCTGTCCTGTCAATACCAGCAGGTCATTCCAGTCTTCTAAGAGAGAGAAATCGGTAAGCGTCTGTTTATGCCTTTTCTTTATCCACGCTTGTAGGCGGATGGTAGTCTTTTCATTGGCAAAGAAGTGTACGCGGCATCCAAGAGTGCTCCCCATGCGACAAAAGTGCTCCATCCAATGAGGAAAACCGGATTCATATTCGGCTTTAGGAGGGACGGCAACGACAATCCGTTTGATTGTATGGACCGGTATCAGAAATTTAGAGATAATTATTTCACAGTTTAATCCGTTCAATAAGTGTTCGGCAAGTATTCCAAAGTATGAATCTGTGATGTTTTTCTTGCGGTGCAGGCCGGTGATAATACTCGTAATCTCATTCTCCTTGACTGAATGGATAATACCGGAAGCTATATTCAAATCATACCGGGTGACCTTTTTGAGTGGTACATTTGCTTCCGTTGCTATCATTTCGGCTTTTTCCAGATAATGTTTGCTTCGAATTCGTAGATTATCAGAGTTATTATCGTCGTTGATGACATTTAATGCCAGGAGATTATCTTTCAATTTGGGGTCACGTATGACTAGAGAAAGATTCACCATGTCCTCGATAGTGTCCGGGTTGGCTATAGATATTAAAATCTTCTCTGTTTCTTTCGACGATTCATTTTCAGGTTGTGAATCATCCATCGCCATTTTTCTGGCTGCCCGTTCGGTAATCAGTGAACTCACTACGCAAGTAACCAGGATAAGCAAGACTGTTCCGTTTAGTACATCATCATTCAATAACCGTTCGCCGGTGGGCAGAATAATGTTGTATCCAACTAACACAGCCGCCAATGTGGCTGCCGCCTGTGCATTACTCAAACCATACATCAGATTTCGTTCAAGAACAGACATCTTATATATCTTTTGAGTGAGCCAGCAAGCAATCCATTTGCCTGTCAGCGCCATGGTTATCATCACGGCGGCAACTTTTAAGGCATCCCCCTCTCCGAAAATAACACGTAAGTTGATTAACATTCCCACTCCGATAAGGAAATAAGGAATAAAAAGTGCATTACCAACGAACTCTAAATGATCCATCAATGGAGAGACGTGTGGGATGAGCCGGTTAAGTACCAATCCTGCGAGGAAAGCTCCCAAGATACCTTCCATACCAACAAGCTCCATCAACCCTGCTCCTAGAAAGACCATCGCAAGTACGAAAATAAATTGCATCACGTTGTCATTGTACCGGTGAAAGAACCAACGACCGATGCGCGGAAAGAAATAAATAATTAGTGCCCCTAGAAAGATTACTTTTACCACCAGCCAAATCCAAAACAATCCTCCGGTTTCTCCTTTGAACAATCCGCCTATAACAGCCAGTACCAGCAGTGTGAGTGTATCCGTTACGGCCGTTCCTCCTACGGCAATACTTACGCTACGACGGCGTGATATGCCGAAGCGGGTGACGATAGGGTAGGCCACGAGCGTATGGGAGGCATACATGCTGGCTAATAATACAGAGGTGATTACACCATATTTCAGATAAGATACATTTGCCACGAATCCAATCCCGATAGGAACGATAAAAGCCAGTAATCCCAGTACCAATGCTTTGTTTCGCGTTTCTTTGAAATCTCCCATATTCATTTCCAGACCAGCCAGGAACATGATGTAATAGAGTCCGACTTTCCCGAATAACTGAAAGCTGCTGTCTCGTGCCAGGATATTAAATCCATGTTCGCCAATAGCCAGTCCTGCCAGGATCATACCGATAATATGAGGGATGCGCAGTTTATTCAATAATATCGGAGCAAACAATATAATTAGGAGTACAAGGAGAAATATCCATGTAGGGTCGGTGATAGGGAATGTTAAATCAAGGCCAATCCAATCCATAATTTGACGAGTTCGTGATATTTGTTCCGCAAAATAACCTAAAAAAATGCTTCTAAAAAAGCATTAGTTAATAAAATTAGTCATTTATTTTTTCTCCAGATTCATGATTGCCGGAATGAAGAATGCAAGTGTTTCTGGGACATACGTTTTTTAATATACGATGATTTTATCCATGTGTGCGTTTTGGGGTGTATAGTGATTTTATCCGGCTCTACTTTTAGCAATAATAGTAGTGCCGGATATGTCTACTTTTCGAATCCTAAATCATATTCCTGTATTCCTCTTGTTTTTTCTTGGGTAACTTCTTTATAACTTCCTCTACCGAGTGGCTAATCAACTCCTTTATGAGTTTATCGGAAACATCTCCTTCCAAGTAAACGGTTATCCAATGTTTCTTATCAGAAAATGGTCCCCAAAAAATGTCTTCGTATTGTTCTATGAGCTCTTCTGATTTATCAGGATTACATTTCATATCCGCCCAAAATCTTCCGTTTTTAGGACGTAATGTAGCAAAAGTGAACATTTTATCCATAACCTTGAAAACCAAAGTATGTTCATCAAACGGCATACATTCTGTTGCTCCTTTGACTGACAGGCAATATTCTCTATAATCTTCGATATTCATGACTTCTCTCTTTTGATTCATTCAAAACACAAATATATCATTTTCTGTTTGCTTTTGAAAAACATGTTTCTATCTTAAAGTACCCGTTTCAATTTCGCCCTTATCCGGCTTAAACTTACCGGAGTTATTCCCAGATAAGAAGCAAGACACTCCAATGGTATTCTCTGTCTCCGGATTATTTTGTATCAGCTTCATATACCGTTCGGACGCGGTGGTGAATAAGAGAGAAATAAGTCTTTCCTCTGTTTGCAGGAACTCTGATTCGGCAAACTTGCGCCCCCAGTTGGCAATATGGATATCTTCCTTGAATAATTCGTGTAAGTCTTTGCGCTTTAATAGATACAACACCGAGTTTTCCATCAGTTCCATTGACTCATACCCCTGTTGATTATTTACATAGCTTTTCAATGAGACAATGGTTGACCCTTCTTTCCCAATCCAGAACGTTACCTCTTTTCCGTCTACGGGAATGTAAGCTCTGGCAATCCCTTTCTCGATGAAAAAGATATTCGTTTCAGTCTTGCCAGCCTCCAATATATGATAACCTTTGGGATATGTGATTTTTGACAGATGTTTGACCACCTTATCCGCTGAAGCCTCCGGCATCCGATATATCCTGTTTATAATCTCGTGTATATCCATATCGCATTGAATCATTATTCTGCAAAAATACAAAAAGTTATATTAGGAAAAGAAGAATTGATGATACTCTTACACCGTCGTTTCTTATCAAATGTAAAGTGAAAGCTCCGGGCATCTTGTTAATTTTGCAGTCTAATATTAAAATAGAATGATATGAATTGGATTATATTGATTATTGCCGGACTGTTTGAGGTTGGTTTTACCTTTTGTCTAGGCAAGATTAAAGGAGCGACAGGCACCGATTTTTATTTGTGGGGAGCGGGATTTGTAATCTCTGTAACCTTAAGCATGTTCCTACTGGCAAAGGCTGCGCAAACATTGCCTATCGGCACTGCATATCCTGTTTGGACGGGGATAGGAGCGGTGGGGACTGTATTGATCGGTATCCTGTTCTTTCATGAACCGGCAACTTTGGGTCGTTTGTTTTTTATGACGACTCTGATTATTTCAATCGTAGGGTTGAAACTGATATAACCAGACGAATAGGATTTAGTTTTAATAGATAGAAAAGTGTGATAAGGACTTTTTCAGTGTAAGTCATATATTGTTGAAAAGATTCCATCCGGTATAATATTGAGGAAGTTTGGAATTGACGAGGTCGATTATGTAATATATGCTTTCGTAATTCTGCGATTATTAGGCATTTATAAGAAGTCGTTTTGATGGGAAAAAGTTTGGTTTCTAAAATAAATGTATATATTTGCAGAATGTGGGACGCATCTCGTCCGGATTCGAAACTAAACTAAAATTCTATTTACTGTTATCTATTAAACATGAAATCCACTGATTCTGAACCTCAAGGGGGCGGTATGGAACTGGAACAGTACCGTACCAGCCTCGAACAGATGGTTGAAGAGAAATCTAAAGACTTGATCGCTATTCAGGAGAATCTCGAAGCAACCAACCGACGGCAGGCATTATTTATCAAGGTACTGCAAATTTTGCAATTGGAACCGGATATACCTACTGCTATGAATATGGCACTGGCCGAAATTGGCCGTTATACTGGTGTCGACCGTTTGGCGACATGGGAAAACCACCTCGACGGAGTTACGTATGGCTGCACCAACGAATGGTGCAACGACGGTATAGAACCCGCTATCGATTACTTGCGGAGTATGACCATTGAAGCGGGAAAACCCTGGTTCGACATGCTGGAAGAAAACCATATCATTTGCACGTCCGATATTTATTCGCTAGATCCTTTTATTACTCAAATGCTCGAAGTGCAAGGCGTAAAAGCCATCGCTGTTTTTCCCCTGTCACAATTGGGAGTACATTTCGGCTTTCTTTCGTTCAACTTTTGTTGGAACAAACAATGGGATGAAAAAGATGTGGAACTGATGAGCCAGATATCGCAAATCGTATCTACTGCTACCAAACGCTGGCAAGTTGAAACATCGTTGCAACAGTCACAGCGAACCATGCAAAAGGTATTGGATAATATCAATGCCAATATTTTTGTGAGTGATTACGATACGTTGAAAGTGATTTTTGCCAATAAGCCTTTCAGGGAAGAAGCAGGAGAAGTTCCGGCAAATGCGGAATGTTGGAGAATGTTGAATGCAGGTCTGGAAAATGGGTGTAAACACTGCCCGAAGCCGAAGTTGCTCGATGCTAACCGTAAGTTTACAGGCGTTCATTTTTGGGAAGACTATAATCCGGTCACCAAACGTTGGTATACCATCCAGAGCATGGCAATAAAATGGCTCGACGGACGTTGGGCAATCATGGAACTGGCTACCGATATCACCACCCGCAAACAGGTGGAACTGGAACTGATTCAGGCCAAAGAAAAAGCGGAAGAATCGGACAGGCTCAAATCAGCATTCCTTGCCAATATGAGCCACGAGATACGTACTCCTCTTAACGCCATCGTCGGTTTTTCCAGTCTGCTTGCCGAAACCGATGAGGCGGAGCTGCGTCATGTATATATGTCTTTAGTGCAGGAGAACAATGAGCTGTTGCTCAACCTTATTTCCGACATTCTGGACATTTCCAAAATCGAAGCCGGTATGATAGATATTGTTATGGGACGAGTGGATGTACCACAACTTTGCCGGGAAGTGATTGCTACCTTCTCACATAAAAAACGTGACAGTGCGGTCGAACTGCGTTTTGATGAAAATTCACCGCAGATTGTGATTGATGCTGATAAAAACCGAATCGTGCAAGTACTCTCTAATTTTCTGACTAATGCCTTGAAGTTTACCACTAAAGGCTCAATCACACTTTCCTATACATTGGAAGATGAAAATCAGGTACGTTTTTGCGTAACGGATACGGGCAAAGGAATTCCCGATGAACAAAAACATGAAATATTTAATCGTTTTGTAAAATTAGACTCATTTGTACAAGGTGCCGGATTGGGATTATCCATCTGTCAAAGCCTGGTCAATAGGATGGGCGGAAAGATAGGAGTCGAATCCCGTGAGGGGGAAGGTTCGTGCTTCTGGTTCACTCATCCGTATGTTCCTGGTGCTTTTCTCTAATTCCAATTTTTCTACTGATTAATTTGCATCTTTCAATATATTATCCGAATATTGCAGAGTAGAAAAAACAGAATATGATTCCAATTGATGAAAAACACATTATAAAAAAGCTAAAGACCGGGGATAATGAAGCATATAAATACATATATGATTATCATTATGTTGCTCTCTGCAAACTTAGTTATTATCTCTTGAAGGACAGAGTGCAGGCGGAAAGCATCGTGAACGATGTAATCTTTCATCTTTGGGAAGTCAGAGACAAATTGGAACTGGTGCCTCCTCTTCGCAACTATCTGATAATAGCTGTACGTAATAAATGTCTGAACTACTTAGCTCTCAAACAGCAGGAGACAGAGATACGTTTTTCTACTATTGAGCAGGCTGGTATTCAATTGCAGAATATCGTTTCTGACAATGAGCAGCCTTTAGGTAACCTGCTAAAAGAAGAATTGGAATTCAAAATCTACGAATCCATCAACAAATTACCGCCTGTCTGCAAACAGGTATTCACCATGAGCCGCTTCCGGGAAATGAGTTACGAAGAAATTTCTCGTGAACTTGGTATCTCTGTGAATACGGTTAAGTATCATATTAAGAGCGCATTAGTAATACTTAAAAAAGAACTGGGCACTTTCTTATGTATTATTTTTGCTTTTTATCCTACCCTGCTATAATAAAAAACTGTAGTATATATAAAGACACTATCTTTTATGAATGAACAATCGTTACATACGGATATAGTCAATGATTGGATAATCGGTTATCTGACAAACAGTCTGACACTGGAAGAGATGCAGTCGTTACAGAATTGGCTGAATGTTTCGGAAGAAAACCGGAAACATTTTTCCGATATGCAAGAAGTCTGGATCGCTGCTTCTGATGAAGCAGATGAGCAGCACTTCGACAAAGAACGGGCTTATCAATTATTTTTAGAGCATACGGAAAACCTTGTGCAACCATCGGCAAAACGAAAAACACTCACTATCAGTCCGTGGATGTATGCCGCTGCAATGGTTGTCATCGTTTTTTTCTGTGGAACGATTGCCTTTCAGAGTGGAAAGAGAGTGCTTCGGAATCAATTGACACAGATTACGGTGGAAGCTCCATACGGTTCAAAAACAAAACTGTATCTTCCCGATGGAACGTTGGTCTGGCTTAATGCGGATTCCAGGATGAGCTATGCACAAGATTTTGGAATTAATGAGCGTTCATTGAATTTGTCGGGAGAAGCCTATTTTGAAGTAACCAGAAACGAAGAGATACCTTTTAAGGTACATACGGAAGAATTAGACGTCAAAGTATTGGGTACTAAATTTAATTTCCGGAATTATAAAGACGATTTGGAAGCTAAAGTCTGTCTGCTGGAAGGAAAAGTCGCTTTGAATACCCGGCAAAAAGAGACCGTACTTCATCCGGATCAACAAGCGCTATTAGATAAAAAGACAGGAAAACTATCTGTCTCCGGCACCAAAGCCGCTTACAGTGCTGAATGGACAAACGATCGTCTTTACTTTGATGAAGTGCTGCTTTCAGATATCATAAAAGAACTGGAAAGAAGCTATGACGTAAAAATAACCGTTGCGGACGACACGTTAAATACGATTCGTTTTTATGGAAACTTCCGCAAAAGAGAACAAAGCATTCAGGAGATTATGAATGTATTGTCGTCTACGGACAAAATGACTTATACCATTAATGGAAAAAATATTGTGATCACACTTCCCAAATGAACAGATGTTAAACCTTTAAAACTTAAAGAAATATGAAAAGCCATTTAGAAAAAACATGATTCACCTCTCTTGATAGAAACATAAAAAGGTCAGGTTCCTTTTCCATCCCCTGACCTCTTACCTTTCTATCTTAAAAGCCACAGTGACTTTAATTGATGAAAGCTTAGGCAAATATAAATAAAATCCTAAACTTCTCATCCTATTTATCAATTATTTATCCATTGACTTATGAAAAATAAGAAGAAAGTCTTTTTCATGGTCCTGCTCTTCCTATGCTCTTATCTAAGCTCATTTGCGCAGCTTATCAACTTGCAGTTGAAGAACGTAACGGTAAAGCAGGCCATCGAAACAATACAGAAGCAAAACGGATATTCATTTGCATTTGCTGCGAGTGATCTGAATACCAAAAAGATTGTGACAGTGCTAGCCAAAGATTTACCTATTGAAAAGGTGGTAGAACAGGTCTTGGCAGGACAAAATGTTAGCTACACTATCCAGGGAAAAGATATTATCATCAAAAAGAAAAGTGGCCAGTCTGTACAACAATCCTCCAAGAAATATACTATTAGCGGGATAGTGAAGGATATGTCGGGCGATCCTGTCATCGGAGCCAATATAAAAGAGAAGAATGGCACGGCGGGTACAATCTCCGATATGGACGGTAAGTTTCAGTTGACAGTCAGTGAAGAGAGTGTGGTACAAATATCCTATTTGGGGTTTCTGACGCAAGAAGTGAGTGTGAAAAATAAGAACTATCTGACAGTTGTGCTGAAAGATGATACACAGACGTTGGACGAAGTAGTGGTGGTTGGGTTCAGTACCCAAAAAAAGATAAACTTGACAGGAGCGGTAGAAAATGTATCATCGGATGTATTTGAAAATCGTCCGGTGGCTAATGTCACGCAGATGTTGCAAGGTGCTGTACCCAATCTGAATATTTCGTTAGCCGACGGTAAGCCCAATCAATCGGCTTCGTATAATATTCGTGGTGTAACGTCTATCGGAGCAGGCGGTAGTGCGCTGGTATTGATAGACGGTGTAGAAGGTGATCCCGCCATGTTGAATCCGAATGATATAGAAAGCGTGTCCGTATTGAAAGATGCGGCTTCGGCAGCCATCTACGGTTCACGTGCTCCGTATGGGGTCGTCCTGATTACAACAAAAGATCCGTCAAAGCAAAAAGATAAGTTTACGGTCAATTATACGGGGAATTTCTCCTATGAAACTCCGTATGCTGTGCCGGATGTCGTTGATGACGGTTATGTCTGGGCTTATCTGTTTCGCGAGGCGGAATACAATTACCGCGGGATAGAGCCTACCAGCATTAATAAATCACAACCATTTTCAAAAGAATGGTTGGAGACTTTCCGACAGCGGAAGTTGGCAGGAAATACATTACAGGCTGCAGTTGGTCCCGATGGAAAGTATACATACTATGGAAATGAAGATTACTATGATGCACTTTATAAGGATCATACGTTTGCACAGTCGCATAATGTGTCTATCAGCGGTTCGAACGGAAAAATCAGTTACTATACTTCCGCACGGTTATACGATTATGACGGTCTGTTCAATTATAATTCAGACACCTACCGCACTATGAATATGCGTACCAAAATTAGTGCACAAGTGTTCAACTGGCTGAAAATTTCCAATAATATAGACTATACTCATGATAAATATACGCAACCATTGGGTTATGCAGAGCAGAATGAAGGCTTGGTTTGGAAAGCCATCAATATGGAAGGGCATCCGTCCGAACCAATCTTTAATCCGGACGGAACTTTGACACACTCCGGAGCACGTTCCGTTGGTGGACTGGTAACAGGCAACAACTGGATGAAGCGTACAACGAAAACGCTGAAAAATACGACCACCCTGAATATAACCATGCTGGACAACAAGTTGCGTTTTACCGGGGACTTCTCTTTCCGAACGAAAGATTTTATAGAAGACAAGAAGACTACCGCCGTTCCATATAGCGATTACGAAGGGGTGATTAAATATCTCGGAGTACCGGAAACAGATGATAAGATGTTGGAGAAAGTGCAACAGACCACCTATATATCCACCAATGTATATGCCGAATATGAGAATACATTTGCCGGGAAACATTATATGAAAGTTTTGGCAGGATATAACTACGAACAGCAGGATTACAAGGCAATCTCTTCGGAGCGGAATGGCTTGTTGATGCCTGATGTGGAAAATATAAATTTTGCTATGGGAGATAATATGTCTATTAAGAGTGATGGTAACCGGTGGCGGTATGCCGGGGCATTCTTCCGGTTGAATTACTCCTATGACAACCGCTATCTATTTGAGGTGAACGGGCGTTATGACGGTTCTTCGAAGTTTCCCAACAATTCGCAATGGGGATTTTTCCCTTCAGCTTCGGCAGCATGGCGTTTCTCGGAAGAGAAGTTCTGGAAGGTAAATCCGGCTATTATCTCTAATGGAAAATTGCGTGTTTCTTATGGTGCGTTGGGTAATAGTAATGTGAAGCCGTATTCTTATCTGGAAAAATTCTCATTGAAGACTTTTTCTACTACCGGCTCATCGAGCGAAGGCCGTTACCTTGACGGTAAGGCACAGTTACGCTACACGCTCAATCCTGCCCAAATTCCTGACAATATCGGTTGGGAAACTTCACGAACCATTGATGGTGGTATTGATTTGGGATTCTGGAACAACAAAATTACGTTATCCGCCGATTATTACGTACGTAAAACTGTTAATATGTATACGGTGGGACCGACGCTTCCCGATACATTCGGTGCATCATCGCCTAAGGGAAACTATGCTGATATGAGTACCTATGGTTACGAGATTTCTTTGGGGTATAACGACTCGTTCCGGTTGGCAGGCAAACCGTTTAGCTTCGGCATCAAGGCAACCCTTGCCGATTATCATTCGGTGATAGATAAATATAATAACCCGAAACGTGACTTGGATGATTATTATGTAGGTCAGCGTATTGGTGAGATTTGGGGATTTATTTGTAACGGACTGTTCCAGTCACAGGACGAAATCGATGCGGCTTTTGACGGAAAGGGGTACAAAAACAACCTGATGCAGACATCTGTCAATTACATCACTTATCCGGGGGATATGCGTTTTGAAGATTTGAACAATACAGGTACTATTGATAACGGAGCCAACACTGTAGACTCACCGGGCGACCGGAAAATCATAGGAAACTCCGAACCGCGCTACATCTATACCCTCTCATTTAGTGCCGACTGGAATAACTTCTTTTTGTCAGCTATGTTCGACGGCGTGGGAAAACAAGACTGGTATCCCAGTGGTGAGAGTTCTTTCTGGGGACAGTATAACCGTCCTTACAATCAAGTTCCGGTGTGGCATTTAAATAACTACTGGACTAAAGACCGCCCTGATGCCTATCTACCGCGTTATTCGGGCTATTACAACCCCTTATATAAGGGTACGGCCAATACACGCTATTTGCAGGATGTATCTTACTTCCGGCTCAAAAATTTGCAGTTTGGTTACAATTTGCCAAAGAAATGGATAGCAAAAGCAGGTTTCTCTAAAGTATCCGTCTATTTCTCGGGCGAGAACTTATGGTCGTGGTCTCCACTCTACCGTCACACGAAAGATTATGATGTGACAGTGATAACGAAAGGTTCGGATAATGACCTGACTTCCGGTAATAAAGGAGACGGTTTCAACTATCCGACAATGCGGAATTTAAGTTTAGGAATCTCTATTACTTACTAAATAGAAACAAAGAAGATATGAAAAGATTAAGTACTATACGTAATATCCTGCTTCTGTGCGCAATGGTGTTGTCAGGTAGTTGCGATTTGACGGAGACGATGCAGGTAGAGGCTGACAAATCTATGGTTTTCGGCAGCGAATCCGGATTGCGCCTTTATGCCTATTCTTTCTATCGGGCACTGCCTACACTTTCTACGGGTTATCAGCTTGATGAGATGTGTGATATTGCCGCTGTCCGGCAGACGAATGTGTTTATTCAGCAAAACGCGTATAATTCGGAAACAGCTACCAGCTGGTCGTGGGGAACTCTGCGGAACATCAACTATTTCATTGACGGTTGTTACTCAAAGGAATGTACGGTGGATGCAGCTACTCGTGATAATTACTTGGGTATCGCCCGTTGGTTCCGTGCCTGGTTCTATTATGATAAGTTGACTCAATATGGCGAGGTTCCCTGGTTTGGCAGTGAAATCCAGTCTTACCAGTACGATGTCATGTATAAAGAGCGTGACAACCGGGATGTTGTCATCAAGAATATGATCGAAGATCTCGATTTTGCTTACGAGCATATTCAGGCAACTTCTTCTGTCAATAGCTCCACACTCACCAAATGGGCTGCAGCCGCGCTCAAATCACGTGTGTGCCTGTTCGAAGCTGCCTATCGTCGTTATCACAAACTGACAGGTCTGGAAATCACTCCGGAAGAACTTTATCGCCATGCTGCCAGTGCAGCCAAGCTGGTAATGGACAACAGCGGACTTTCGCTGAATACGGCAACAGGTACCAAAGGAGCCTACCGTGATTTGTTCTATCTGGAATCGCCCATTACCTCCGAAGTAATTTTGGCGGTATGTGCCAATAGTGCATCAGGTATCTACGGGAGTCAGAATTATTACTACAATTCGCTGTCGTATGGTAAGGGTTGGAGTCTGGTTCGTCCGTTTGTCAATACTTACTTGAATTTGGACGGTACCCCGTTCACTGCTGAAACAGGCTATGAAACCAAAAACTTCGTGGAAGAGATGAAGAGTCGTGACCTGCGTTTGTCACAGACTATCCGCGGACTGGATTTCAAGCGTGACGGAAAAGCGGCAGTAGCCGATATGACTGTTTGTCTGACTGGTTATCATGTTATTAAGTATTCTCTCGATGATACAAAATACGATAACAATGCAAAGAACAACAACAGTATTCCGTTGTTGCGTTATGCTGAAGTGCTGCTCAACTATGCCGAAGCACAAGCCGAACTGGGTGGGCTTACTGATGCCGAATGGAACACTACCATCGGTGCTCTGCGCCGACGTGCCGGAATCACAGGCGGAACGGAAAAGCTTCCTACGACTGTTGATCCATATTTGCAGCAAGTATTTTATCCGAATATCACTAATCCGGTTTTATTGGAGATTCGTCGGGAACGTGCTATTGAATTGGTGGCTGAAGGAATGAGGTTCAATGATTTGTGTCGTTGGAAATGTGGTGAACTGATAGAAGAGCTACCTTGGACAGGCATGCACATCAGTGCATTGAATGTGGATATTGACTTGAATGGTGACGGAACTCCTGATTGCTACTTTACCGATAACGGAACACAATCATCCAATAAAGACTGTAAAACGGTGAACGTAAAGAATGAAACAGGACTTTATGCCACAGTAAATGCCGCAGGCGGATACGATTTGAGATATAACCCCGGTGCGGGAAACCGTATCTGGTACGATGACGACCGCCAATATCTTTATCCTGTTCCTGCACAGGTGATTCGCGATTATGAGAGTGCCGGATATAAACTATCACAGAACCCCAATTGGAATTAAAATATAAAAAGATTTAGTATGATGAAATTTAACCAGATATTGCCTGTAATTGCTATCTATGTTGTAGCATTAGGCGGATGCAGTAATACTACTCCTGATTATTCAGAATTTTATAAAGACCCGGAAACAGTAAAAGAGGAAGACCCGTCTCTAAATGATAATCAAATCAAAGTCATGTCGTTCAATATCCGGTATTACAACAATGACAAAGATACGGGAGACAAGTCATGGGAAGCTCGTACGGCAGCTTTTATTCCGATGATCGGAGAACATAAACCGACGGTGATCGGTATGCAGGAAGCGCGGCCGCCACAACTGAAGTGGCTGGAAGAGAACTGGAAAGATTATGGATATGTAGGTAAGGGACGCCGTGCTAATAATGCCAACAATGATGAGTTTGTTCCTATCTTTTATCGGAAAAAGGCTGTTGAACTAGTCAAGTGGGATTGTTTCTGGCTTTCCGAAACTCCGGATGTTCCGGGTTCTCTAGGATGGGACAGCAGCGTTCCTCGTATAGCAACATGGGCAATCTTCAAACACATAGCTTCCGGTAAGAAATTCTTCTTTGTCAATACTCACATTGATGTACGTTCTACTATTGCTCCGGGCAAGTCGATGGAAGTGATTGTGAATAAAATGTCCGAGCTCAATCCGGAAGGATTGCCGATGTTGCTGACTGCCGACTTTAACAAGCAGATTGACAGCGATATTTTTGACGGAGTTAAAACGTTTATGACTAACGTGCGTCTATCGGCTCCGATCACAGATTCGAAATACTCTTATACAGGTTTTGGCACTGCTAATCCTTATATTGTAGATCATATCTTTTGTACAGGCTTTAAGGCCTTGAAGTTCGAGACGATCGATAAAGTTTATCAGAATATCACTTATATTTCTGATCATTATCCCATCATCGGTAAATTGGAATATGTGAAGTAATGAAACGATTATCTAAATTTACAGAAACGCAATGAAAAGAATTATATATTTATTGGTAGCTGTTATCGGTCTGTTGGTTGGGTGTACACCTGATGAAGAGACATGGGTACAGGCTGGATTCACTACAGATAGGGAATCTTATGAGATTGGTGATCTGATTACCCTGACAAATACGTCGACGGCGGAGAATGCTCAGATTGCAGTTTGTAAATGGGAATTTATGGGTAAAGTTTCTTACGAACTGACTGCTCCCGAACCATTTAGAGTAGAGGAGGGCGGAGACTATCTTTTTCGTCTGACTGTTACTTCGGATCGCGGTGCGATGAAATCAGTCTTTGAAAAGACAATAAAAATAATAGATGACGGTGTCCGCCCTACGGCAGACTTCAGTTGGTTGCCCGAACGAATTGTAGCGGGAGAAGAGGTTGCTTTTACGGATCAATCGAAAGCAGCGGAAGGGTCTGAGATTGTCAAAAGAGAATGGACGTTCGGTGCTATCCTTTCTACAGAGGAAAACCCGAAAATGACTTTCGGTTCGCATGGAAAAATAAATATATCGCTGACCGTGACGGACAATAAAAACAGGAAAGATACGAAGACTGTCACAGTGGATGTGGCCAAGGGTGCAGGTAGTCTTGGCGTGTTATGGTCTCATTCTTACGATGAGCAGGGAGTAGTGTACGGCACTTCTCCGGCAATAAGTGCAGATGGTCAGTATGTATATGTTTCTTCCAGCAATTATAATCTGGTTTGTTTCACGAAATCCGGTGAACGGACTTGGGGATTTGATTGTGGGCAGAACGATGAACCGAACCGAGGTTCTGACTATCAGCATCCGACTCCTACGGTAGATTCCGATGGAACGGTGTATGTGGCTGTCGGAGACAATACTACCAAGGCGGGGGCGGATGCATCCAAATCTGCCAGTCTATATGCTGTAAAAGGTGGTGCAGACGGTGGTACGCAGTTGTGGTTTACAGCAATTGGGGCAAAATCGAGTATGCGTCCTTTCGGTGCTCCGGTCGTTACGGATCAGTATGTGATGATCCTGACGAATTCGGCTCCAAGTACAGATGGAAAACATTTCCGTATTTATGATAAGGTATCCGGGATGCTTAAATATGCGGAAAAAACGTCTTCCGGAAGTTATGGCGGTTGTGTGGGACTGAAAGATGGCAGAATACTTGTTAATACGGGTCAGAGTAGTGGACGATCGTATGGTACACACACCTTCTTCCCGAAAGGCAATAGCTGGAGCAAGTCGTCTAATGAGCAGAATTATGCTCCGAATGACCAGCCTAATGGTAGCCAGATTGCTGTTGGTGCAGATGGGAAAGCATATATTCTCTGTCATAACCTGGGAGTGCGGATATCAACTGATGAGACAAAAGCATTGGTTTATTGTTACGATACCAAGAAAACGACTGAAGGTAAAGTTTCAACTCCTGAATGGTATACTGCCGTGAAAGGAGAAAATAAACAGACCGGTTATGGCTTGGTTGTTGATGGAAATGGGGTGGTGTATGTAGCTACTAACAAATACATTACTGCTATATCTTCTACAGGTTCCGTTTTGTGGGAAACGGAAGTGGCGGGTACTGCTTATGGCGTTCCTGCTATAGATAATGAAGGATATATTTACTATAATGATGCAGAAAAAGGTTCTTTGGTGAAACTCGAACCGGCTACCGGAAAAGCAATCGCTTCACTCCAGCTTGGAACCGAACTGAAATCATCTCCCACTATATCTGTTGACGGCACAATCTATGTGACTGGTATGCTGGAAGGAAAGCCGACTCTATTTGCTGTTGAAGGAGCGGCGACAGGCTATGCAGCCAATGCCTGGTCGCAGATGGGCGGTAATCCGAGTAAGAGCGGATATATGTATTAGTTTTTTATTCATACAGACTTTTTATTAGTAAGTTTCTTTTTTCGTCGGAGCAAGGCAACGCCTGCTCCGATGAGAAAAGATTGACTGTGCATTTACAAAAGGCTTATAAAATGTAGATAAAGTGAAAAAAAGGAACTTTTTAATATTATTGCTGTTGAGTGGGTTGTGGCCTGTCATCGGTGTGTCTGCGCAAGATGTCTGGAAAATAACTGCCGGGCAGATTGAACCCTCGTCCTATTATGGAATAACGGTGGCTAACGGTATGCTGGGCTTAGTCTCTTCCCCCGAACCTTTGAAGATTTCCCGCGTCGTATTGGGAGGACTTTATGATATCTATGGTAAGGGGAGAGTGAACAATTTCTTGCATGGCATCAATATGCTCGATACGGAATTGCAGATAAACGGCACTACGGTGAAAGCTTCTCAAATATCCGGTTATCAACAGACTTTGGATATGCGTCAGGGAGTGTTTTGCGGAGAGTTTGATTATCAATCGCTTGCCCGTGTTGAATATCAATATACGTCATTACGTCATTTACCTTATTCGTGTTTGCTGCGTGTGCAGATTATTCCGAAAGAAAACATAGAAGTAACTGTGGCGAATATACTGACGGTGCATGAGTCGTTGCGTAATCCGCAGGAGTCTTTCAACCGGATTTTCAACGGAAAGACAGCGATTGATTTCTGCACGTCGATCGCAAAATCTCCGACCCGGGAACTTGAAATCGGGGCTTGTTCATCGTTTGTTTTCGACGATTCTTTTCCCCGTCCGGAAGTCTGCCATCGGAGCGCACGCGGAGTCGGGGTACATACACAAGAGTTTACGGTCCGTTTGCAGGCTGGCCAGCCTTACACTTTTTCGATTATCGGAACGACACTTTCCTCTGCCACTCATGCCGACGTCAAGAATGAAGTGGAACGGTTGACTGCATTTGCAGCAGTAGAAGGTGTAGAACGATTATGGAGCAAGCATATCGCTGCATGGGATCAGCTTTGGGAAAGCGATATTGTGATTGAGGGCGATCTTCAGTCGCAACAAGATATTCACAGTATGCTTTATCACACGTATGCTTTTGTGCGGGAAGGTTCGGGATTGTCCTGCTCTCCGATGGGGCTTTCGGGTTTCGGTTACAACGGGCACGTATTCTGGGATGCTGATACGTGGATTTTTCCGGCTTTATTATTGCTGCATCCCGAACTGGCGGAATCAATGATAGAGTACCGCTATCAGCGTTTGGATGCAGCCAGGCATAACGCTTTCATGCATGGGTATAAAGGGGCCATGTACCCGTGGGAAAGTAGTGATAAAGGAAATGAGGATAATACAGTAACCAACATTTACGGTCCTTTTGAAAATCATATTACGGGAGATGTAGCTATGGCAGCCTGGCAATATTATGCTGTGACGCAGGATTTGGAATGGCTTCGTCAAAAGGGATTTCCCATTCTTAGCGCCGCTGCCGAATACTGGGTAAGTCGTTCGGAACCGAATGAAGCGGGAGAATATGAAATCAGGAACGTAATAGGAGCGGATGAATGGAACCAGAACCCTCAAGGAGGAAAGAACGTGAATAATAATGCTTATACAAACGGTGTCGCGAAATCCACTTTGGAAGCTGCCTGCAAAGCAGCCAAACTGTTGAATGTAAAATCAGACCCTATGTGGACAACTGTGGCGGAGAAACTTCGTTTCCGTCAACTTGCCAATGGAGTAACGGCGGAGCATGACACGTATGACGGGGCTGTAACGAAACAAGCCGACGTCTGCCTGTTGGCTTTCCCGTTAAAGCTCGTTACGGAGAAAGAGCAGATCCGGAAGGATTTGGAATACTATCTACAGACTGTTCCGAGAAAGAAGACACCTGCCATGTCGAAGTCTATCTATTCTATTTTGTTTACCCGCTTGGGAGATCGTGAACGTGCATGGCATTACTTCAGAGATTCCTATCTTCCCAACCTGAATCCGCCATTCCGGGTAATAGCCGAGTTTGATGGCGGTACAAATCCTTATTTTCTGACAGGGGCAGGCGGTGTATTGCAGTCTGTATTGATGGGATTCGGTGGATTGGATATTACGGACAAGGGAATTGTTGCCGGAAAAGGAGCAATCCCTGATGCATGGAAATCTCTTACTCTGAAAGGAATAGGGAAAGAGAAAAAGAATTATATCATTAAATGAATTGACGGAATATGAGATTTCTTGTTTTGCTCAAAAGAGTTCGGATACCTTTTATTTAAGTTCGTTTATTTACTGCTTTTTTACTTGTTACTCTTTGATTATTATTCTGCGCCATTATGCTTTTTACAATACAAATGCCGCTATTTCAGATGACAGAGCAATAGTCTTGTCTTTCTAAAGATATATCTGCAACTAAAATAACCCATATTTTGTTGTCTTTATACAGTATTGAGTTTTTAGCAAATAAATATATAAATAATGATGAAGATGACAAAGAACTTATTGTTAGGGGTTGTTGCCGTATGTGGCAGCACTTTTCAGGCTGTAGCTTGTACGGGAATCTCGCTGACATCCCGTGACGGCAGTTATGTGCAAGCCCGTACGATTGAATGGGCGCGCGGTGTGTTGCAAAGCGAGTATGTGATTATTCCACGTGGTCAACAGCTCACGTCATTCACTCCTACGGGTGTCAATGGACTAACGTTTACGGCAAAATATGGAGTGGTCGGTCTGGCTGTTGTACAAAAAGAGTTTATTGCCGAAGGAATCAATGAGGCAGGACTTTCGGCTGGACTATTTTTCTTTCCTCATTATGGGGGATATGAAACGTATGATGCTGCACAGAACCAGCGGACACTGGCAGACCTTCAAGTGACGGAGTGGCTGTTGTCGCAGTTTTCCACTATTGACGAGGTGAAGGCAGCCCTTTCTTCTGTACGTGTTGTAGGATTGGAAAAGACAGCGGTAGTACATTGGCGTATCGGTGAACCGTCGGGGCGTCAGGTTGTGTTGGAAATTGTAGGTGGTGTGCCGCATTTTTATGAGAATGAAGTAGGAGTATTGACGAATGCCCCCGGTTTTGAATGGCAACTTACAAATTTGAACAATTACGTCAATCTTCATCCGGGTGACGCTTCCGTGCAAAAATTGAGCGGTATTACGTTGCAACCTACTGGTGGCAACTCCGGTTTTCTCGGCATTCCGGGTGATGCCACGCCTCCTTCGCGGTTTGTGCGTGCGGCCTTTTACCGGGGGACAGCTCCGCAACGTGCCACAGGCTTTGATACCGTGCAGCAATGTTTCCACTTGCTTAATAATTTTGATATTCCTATTGGTATAGAACATTCACAGGGTGATATTCCGGATATTCCCAGTGCTACGCAATGGACCTCAGCTATCGACCTCACGAACCGGAAGGTTTATTATAAAACAGCTTATAACAATTCGATACGTTGCATTGACTTAAAAGCTATTGATTTCTCAAAGGTGAAATATCAATCACAACTGTTGGATAAGATACAGGAGCAGCCGGTTGAAATGGTTAAGATTCCCCGGTAAAATATGGAACGGTATGGAGGTGCTCTTGTATAATAGTTGCTCGCATTAAGAATGCTCTCAAATAAATGTTGGTGACGTTTTACCCTCACACCCTCACCCTTTGTGCTCAATCCATTTATTCATCGGGGTTACAGGTGTGAGGGTAAAGGTGAGAGTAGGTGAGGGTAACTTTTTACTCTCACTCTGTCTCGTCATGATTTGAGTTGACCAATCTTATTCCGTTTTCACACTAACTTCTTTATTCTTACCATAATATCCACTTCCCGGCACATAAATCGGCTGCATGGCTCCACCCATATTTTTCAATTTACCCTCGTCGCGCAGACGTCGGATATGTCGCATGGCTGTACTTCTTGCCATTCCGCAAAGATATTGGAAGTCGTGTCTCCGCATAAATGGATGAGTACGGAAGTACTTAGTCAGTTGCAGGTCAATTTCTTCGTTTGTCAGTTGGGTGAAATCCAGTCCTCCTTTGAGGCTTTTCACTTTAAGCACACCGAACTCGTTTTTCAATGTCTGGTCGGCACGAAACTGAATGGCCTTTAGCTTCACTTTGGTCACTTTCCGTTTTGTGTCTACCGTTACAGGTTCCGTGGTTGTCAGGCAGGGATGGAAATAACCGATGCCGTCCAGATGAACTTGGCGTCCTTCCGCCAATTCCTGTCCCATGATGTGCGAAAGCGCATCAAGTACGGCTGTGACGTCTGTTTCTGTCAGTGAACAACGTTCTTGAATACGTCGGCGCAGTACGTCGGTCCCTGTGGAACCGTTGTATTTGATGCGCGGATGCAGGGTGTTTCCGTTTTCTCCCTGCTGTTTGTTTGAAGGCTTCGGGTCTTCATACCAATCGAATAATATTGCCATAGCTCTATATTTGTTTTAAATGAACTGTTCTTGTTATGTATTCTCTTAGATAGTAATACATTAATGCTTAATGTTTCTTTTGTTAAGCTCTAATGCTTTGCAAGGGCTCACCCATGTGAACAAGGCTGTTTACGTCTGTGGATGTTTTTATTTACAATTGATAGCCTGTTTGTTCACACGGGTGAGCCCTTGACAACTACTAAGCAAAGATACATAAATAATAAGGCAAATGCAAATAATATGCAGGTATTTATCGGATAAAATGCTTGTTTACCGGAAGATAAAAGCGTATCTTTACAGGAATTAAATAGGTAGATGTAATTGTAGAAAAAATAGACAAAAATAGGATGAAAACTACTTTAATCAGACAAGACAACGGGAGCGGAAAAGAGACTCTTAGCGTTTGTGAGGCAGGCACATTATTCGACAAAATGAAAACGGAAACAAAGGCGGGGCATATCACGGCTTTGCGGGGAATCATACCATTGCTGGAAGGTACGTATGCCCGATACGAACATATTGATAAATTGCCATACATCTATTCTGCTGTGGAATATACCCGTACCAAAGAGGGCGAACGGAAGATGAAGCGGTATAACGGATTGGTACAGTTGGAAGTGAGTAGGCTGGCGAGCGGCTCGGAAGTGGAATTTGTGAAGCGACAAGCGGCGCTTTTGCCACAGACTTTTGCTGCTTTTGGTGGTTCGAGCGGGTGTAGTGTGAAGATATGGGTGCGCTTCGCTTTGCCGGATGACGGAGGATTGCCGACCAAGGAAGCGGAGGCGGAATTATTTCATGTTCATGCTTATTGGCTGGCTGTGAAATGTTATCAGCCGATGTTGCCTTTCGATATTGACTTGAAAGAACCGGTTTTGGCACAGAGATGTCGGATGACGCTGGACGAATCTCCTTATTATAATCCGGATGCGGTGCCGTTCTGCCTGGAACAACCGCTTACGATGCCGGGAGAAGAGACTTTCCGTCAGCGGAAACTAGGAGAGAAAAATCCGTTATTGCGGTTGCAGCCGGGATATGAGTCGGCGCAAACATTCACGAAGATTTATGAAGCGGCCTTGAACAGGGCACTTCAGGAAATGGAGGATTGGAAACGTGGGGACGACTTGCAGCCTTTATTGGTTCGCCTTGCCGAGCATTGTTTCAAAGCGGGGCTTCCCGAAGAGGAAGCGATACGACAGACGATGATTCATTATTATCGCGAAGAAGAAGAGCAGGTGATCCGTTCGATACTGCATAATCTTTATCAGGAATGTAAGGGATTCGGCAAGAAAAGCAGTATCAGTAAAGAGCAGGAGACGGCTTTTCTGTTGGAAGAGTTTATGAAACGTCGGTATGAATTCCGTTACAATACGGTGCAGGACGATTTGGAATATCGGCAGCGCGATTCTGTTCACTTTTGCTTTAAGCCGCTGGATAAACGGGTGCGCAACAGTATTGCGATCAATGCTTTGAAGGAAGGCATCAGTGCGTGGGACCGTGATGTGGATCGTTTTCTGAATTCGGAATATGTTCCTTTGTATAATCCTGTGGAGGAATATCTTTATGAGACAGGTCGCTGGGACGGGAAGGACCGTATCCGTGCATTGGCTGGTCTGGTGCCTTGTGATAATCCGCATTGGCAGGAATTATTTTACCGCTGGTTTCTTAGTATGGTGGCGCATTGGAGGGGAGTCGATCGGCAGCATGGTAATAATACTTCGCCTTTATTGGTCGGTTCGCAGGGGTATCGCAAGTCTACATTTTGTCGCATTATTTTGCCGCCGGAACTGCGTTTCGGCTATACGGACAGTATTGATTTCAAAAGTAAACAGGAGGCGGAACGTTATTTGGGACGTTTTTTTCTGATCAATATTGATGAGTTCGATCAGATTAATGTCAGTCAGCAGGGGTTCTTGAAGCATTTGTTGCAGAAGCCTGTGGCGAATCTGCGCAAGCCTTATGGTAATACGATTCGGGAAATGAGGCGGTATGCTTCTTTTATCGGAACGAGCAATCAGAAAGATTTGCTTACCGATCCTAGCGGTAGCCGCCGTTTTATTTGCATCGAGGTGACGGCTCCTATTCAAACGAACGTTACCATCAATTACAAACAGCTGTATGCTCAAGCAATGGAGGCGATTTATAAAGGGGAACGTTATTGGCTGAATGATGAGGACGAAAACATATTAAAACAGACGAACCGTGAGTTTGAACAGGCGAGTCCGCTGGAACAGCTGTTTCATTGCTATCTTAATCCCGTAGAAGAGGAAATGGAAGGCGAATGGCTGACTGCCATGCAGATTTTGAATTATTTACAGACGAAAACACGGGATAAACTGGCTATTAATAAGGTTGGACAGTTTGGGCGTGCACTTCAAAAACTGAATATTCCTTGCCGTAAGTCTCGTAAAGGGACGCTTTATCATTTGATGAAAGTAGAGTAATTGATAAAGGTGGTGTGAAAGGGGCTTTGTCAACCAAAATCAGGACGAGACAGGGTGAGGGTAACTTTTTACCCTCACCTACCCTCACTCTTACCCTCATCACTGAAAGGACGATGAATAGGGGGATGCAGGGAAAGTGTGAGGGTGTGAGAGTAAATCATGTATAAAAAATAATTGGAGATTGAATTGAGGGATAGGTTTTCCCACTTTCTGCTTTATATCACTTTGTACGAGTATGAAGGCCAATGCTGTTCCTAAGAATTGTGTGGCGATCGGCAGTCCTTGCCCGGTAATAAAGTATATTGAGAACGATTGATTGTATGGAGGAGTGGGAGGGGAGATTGTCTTTTCTATGTAAGAATAGCAATTTTCGGGTCGTTTATCAGTGATGCGTGTAGTAATTTTGCGGCATTGGAAATAAGGGTGCGAGTATAAAAACGAAAATATTATTAGCTGTTATTTCAACTGTAAATATAATAAACGTATCTTTGGAAGTATGGAAGATAAAACGAATGTGATTAAGATACAGCGTTATCATTCTCCTTGTGGTGATTTGATGCTTGGCTCGTTTGAGGATAAACTTTGTCTTTGTGACTGGGCGGCTGAAAGTCATAGGGATATCGTAGACAGGAGATTGCGGAAAGTGCTGAAAGCTGGTTATGAGGAAAGTACATCAGATGTGATACAGGAGGCGATGAGCCAGTTAGATGAATATTTCAATGGCGAGCGGACTGTGTTTGAGGTGCCTTTGCTTTTTGTTGGTACGGAGTTTCAGAAGAGTGTATGGTATAAGTTGTTGGAGATTCCATACGGTTCGACTGTGTCATACGGTGAGCTGGCAAAACAACTCGATTTGCCGAAAGCTGTCCGTGCTGTTGCTGCCGCTAACGGGGCGAACGCTATTTCTATTTTTGCTCCGTGCCATCGTGTCATCGGCAGCAACCACTCTCTTGTGGGATATGGTGGCGGACTTCCTGCTAAAAAGCGGTTGCTGGATTTGGAATTAAATGGCAAACCTCTGTTATGAATGAGCAAAAAACGCTTGACTATGCACGCATTGCGCAGGCAATCGGGTATATAAGGGAGAATTTTAAAAGGCAACCGGGATTGGATGAGATTGCCGGGGAGGTGGCGTTGAGTACGGCGCATTTCCAACGTATGTTTACGGAGTGGGCGGGAGTTAGCC
>OGWW01000429.1_pt1 | contig 27565 bp, 20 predicted proteins | sample 1576131 | NCBI WGS metagenome assembly OGWW01 (sample SAMEA3541576, study PRJEB24748) | human gut metagenome | biome: human gut; feature: human-associated habitat; material: faeces | place: China | collected 2012 | reverse complement strand
ATTATTTTTAATAATAAAAATATAAATCGGTTAATTATTAAAAATTATTTATTTATTTTCAAATCACCAATTATTTATTTTTTTTAAATAAGTTATACAATGTTGATATTTAGTATCATTCATCTAAGAAATAAGTAAAATTCAGGTAAAACTTTTTGTAAAAATGAATAATTATAATAAATTTTACTTAAAAATGTTGCCGTTGCAACAGAGGAGATTTTCAAAATTTGCTATTCTGTTCACGCATTTTAAAATTTTCAAAGGAGGAATAATATGTCCCAAGCAGTAAAATGTTTAATTTTGTTGGCAGTAGTTGCTCTCTTATTCGTAACTGAACTTATTCCCTTGGCAATTACTGCAACGGCAGGCGCGATTTCCTGCGGCCTGTTAGGTTTTATTCCTGCAAAACAGGTATTCTCGGGTTTATCCGACTCTACCGTAGTCTTGTTTGCAGGTATGTTCGTCGTAGGTGCTTCCATGTTCTACACCGGTCTTGCTCAAAAAATCGGCGGTGTAGTAGTAAAAATGTGTGGCACAGGCGAGAACAGCTTGATGTTTGGCTTAATGATGGTCGGTACGGTTTTATCTTCCTGCCTGTCCAATACTGGTACTGCAGCCTGCCTGCTGCCAGTTGCGCTCGGTATTTGTGCCGCAGCTAAGATCCCCGCTTCCCGTCAACTGATGCCTCTGGCATTTGCCTGCGGTTGGGGTGGTATCATTACTATGGTAGGCACGCCGCCTAATATTATTGCAGTCGGCGCTATGACCTCTGCCGGTCTTGAACCTTTTGGCTTCTTTGAATTTGCCTGGATCGGTATTCCGGTTTCTATTGCTGGTATGCTGTACATGATGTTCGTAGGCAAATACCTGCTTCCGAAAGTAGATCTTTCTGCTGACCAGGAAATTGAACAGGAAATCGAAGCCGCTTCCACTTCTTCTACCAAACAAATCATCTCCGGAGTCATCCTTGCTTTGGTTATCATCACCATGGCTGTTGGTATCCCTGGCGTATCTTTGGAAATCGCTGCTATCACCGGCGCGCTTGTTTGCGTACTGACCGGCTGCCTGACCGAAAAACAAGCTTATGCTTCTATCGACTGGGTAACCATCTTCCTGTTCGCAGGTATGATGCCTGTTTCAGCAGCTATGGATACTACCGGCGCCGGCGCTTTGATAGCTGACTGGACCGTCGGCCTGATGGGCGGAAGTCCGTCTCCTTTAGTAGTGACCGCTATTCTGTTCATTCTGTCCTGCGGTCTGACCCAATTTATGTCCAACACTGCTTCAGCAGCTTTGCTGTGTCCGATCGGTATTGCTATTGCTAAACAGCTTGGCGCTGATCCGAAAGCAGTATTGATGGCGATCGCAGTTGCTGCTTCTTGTGCTTTTGCAACTCCGGTAGGCACTCCTCCGAATACTTTGGTACTTGGCCCCGGCGGCTACAAATTCATGGACTACGTAAAATGCGGTACCGGCCTCGTTATCGTAGCCTTTATCGTATCCCTGGTTGTAATCCCAGTTGTTTGGCCTTTCTTCCCTGCTAATTAACAGTAAAAAAAGACTGCTTCTTTAAGAAGCAGTCTTTTTTCTATAATTCAGTCCTGTTTTCTAAAGGCTTCTGTCAAGGGCGGAATGATTTGTTTTTTACGGCTCAAAACGCCTGGCAGGTGATAGCATCCTTCCGCAGCAGCTTCGCCAAAAGCGTGAACAAGCTGTGTCTGAGGACTTCCTGCAGCTAAAAGATCTGTCGCTTCACCCAAAATATCAGTAACCATCAGCAGCGACAGGTCATAACCTTCCTGCTTACGAAATTCATTAAGAGCTTTCTGCAGTTCTCCTAACCGTTCTAAAGCCTGCTGCCGATCCATAATATTGATCTGACTGACCGTAATCCGGTGTTCGCCAAAATCGAATTCCTTAATATCATTACGCACAATATCCTGCACCGGCATCGTACCAATAGCAGAACCATGACGCAGTACTTCCATCGCAAAAGCTTCCGCATCCTCAATGCCGGCCTGCTCTGCCAAACGTTTAGCAGTATCCTGGTCAAAAAGAGTCGCAGTAGGAGAACGGAAATACAAAGTATCAGAAACTATAGCCGCAAATAAAATACCTGCCAAAGCCGGCGGCAGTTCGATACCTCTGTGCCAGGTAAGGTTGGCAACGATAGTAGCAGTTGAACCTACAGGCTCCTGTCTGATAAAGATCGGCGCGCCTGTCGTCAGCCCGCCCAGCCGATGGTGGTCAATGATTTCCAGCAAATGCGCTTCTTCAATGCCTTCCACCGCCTGACTGCGTTCATTATGGTCGACTAAAATAACCTCCTGACGATCGGGAACCAGCATCATACCACGATCCATCATCCCTACATATTTACCACGCTCCAACACCGGGTAACTGACAAATTTTGCCGCCAGCATCTTTTCTCTGACATCAGAAAGTAAGTCTGTCGTTTTCAGAGTCACAAGGTTTTTCGTCATCACCAGCCTGACCTGAATGCTCTGATTGATCAGCCGGGCCGTAGTATAAGTGTCATAAGGCGTGCTGATGACAACAGCCTTATAACGCAGGGCCGTCTGCAGTACGATTGGCGTTATTTCCGTATCCCGCGTCAGAATCAAACCTGCGGCGCCGGCCTCCAGTACTGCCAGCTGTGCCTCAACTCTGTCACCGATGATAACCAGATCTCCATTTTTAATTGCCGTGCTAAGTGTTTCAGGCTCCGAAGCCCCAATTTTGATCTTACCATTAAAGGTATGTGTCAGATCACCGCAGATCAGCTGACCATCTAAAGTATGGACAATACTTCTGTAATCTGTTTCGCCGTCGTCCAGATCTTGAATTGACAGCTCATTATAATAACGTTTCGCCAGGTCGCCGACAGTAATGATGCCGACGATATTATTTTCCTGATCCAATACCGGTACGGATTTTAAACCTTCGTGCTCTACAAAAAGCCTGCCCACATCACGCAGTGACGCATCTGGCCCCACTGTCGGCGGCTGCGCCAGGCGTATATCACTTAACCGCGGATACAGATCATCTACTAATTTCGGTACCGGTATGCCAAAATGTTCCAGCACAAACTGTGTTTCCGGATTGATCTTGCCTGCACGTGCCGGAACTGCGTTCAAACCCAGCTGCTGCTTTAAATAAGCATAGGCGATGGCAGAACAGACCGAATCCGTGTCTGGATTACGGTGACCGATAACTAAAACCGTTTTTTCCATGCTTCCACCTTCTTATCCCCATATTTCTTACTTGTCATTGTAGCACAAAATAAAACTGTCAGCAGTAAATTTTAAGCAAAGAAACCTCCCGCAGAATGCAGAAGGTTTCTTTTGTTAATATTTACTGTTATTTTCTTTACTGCGGCGACCACCCAATTCGTTCAGCAGTTCTGCCGGATTGATATTATGATATGCCAGAAGCACTAAACAATGATACCACAAGTCGGACATCTCATACAAAACCTCTTTGCCGTTATTATTCTTGGAAGCAATGATAGTTTCTGCAGCTTCTTCGCCGACCTTTTTCAAAATCTTATCCTGTCCTGACATAAACAGGTAACGGGTATAAGATTTTTCGCCGCCATGGACGCGTTTGTCCTGAATGACGCGGTACAATTCAGCCAAAATACCGTGAATACCATCCGGTTCAGGTACCGGCAGATTTCTGCCCGCACCGCTGTTCCATAATGGATAACTGAAACAGGAATAATTTCCTGTATGGCAGGCTGCACCTTTTTGTTCAACCTTTACCAGCAGACTGTCACCATCACAATCATAATCAATACTGACGACCTTCTGCACATGGCCGCTGCTAGCGCCTTTGTTCCACAGCTCCTGACGGCTGCGACTCCAAAACCAGGTATAACCTGTTTCCACAGTCTTCGCCAGTGATTCGCCGTTCATATAGGCCAGCATCAGCACGGCATTGGTTGCTGCATCCTGAATAATGGCCGGAATCAAGCCTTTTTCATCAAATTTTATTTTAGAAAAATCTACTTGCATTATAATCTCACCTCTACACCTTTAGACCGCAGGTATTCTTTGACCTGCCTGATAGTAAACTCTTTATAATGAAAGACTGATGCCGCCAAAACGGCATCGGCTTTACCTTCCGTCAAAACATCATAGAAGTGTTCCAGCTTACCTGCGCCGCCGCTGGCTATCACAGGTACCTTCACCGCTTCGGCAACCGCCCGGGTCAGTGGTATATCATAGCCGTTTTTTGTACCGTCAGCATCCATACTGGTCAGTAAAATCTCGCCGGCGCCCAATTCTGCCGCCGTTCTGACCCAGTCCAGTACATCAATTCCCGTAGGAGTACGTCCGCCATGTACATAAACTTCCCATTTATCTGTACCGCAGCGTTTGGCATCTACAGCTAAAACGATGCACTGGCTGCCAAACAGCTTTGCACCATCAGCAATCAGCTGCGGATTTTTTACTGCCGCCGTATTTACAGAAATTTTATCAGCACCTGCATTCAGAGCATTACGGATATCCTGCACCGTGCTGATCCCACCGCCAACTGTCAGCGGCATAAAAACCTGTCCCGCCGTACGGTTTATGACATCCAGCATAGACTTACGCTGCTCGACAGACGCAGTGATATCAAGAAAAACCAGCTCATCGGCAGCTTCAGTGTCATATAAGGCCGCCAGTTCAACAGGATCACCGGCATCACGCAGTTCCACAAAATTAGTGCCTTTGACTACATGCCCTTCTTTTACATCCAGACAGGGAATAATTCTTTTGGTATGCATCTCAGACCTCCTTTGCGACCTGCAGAGCCTCCCGCAGGTCAATAGCTCCGGTATAAATGGCCTTCCCTATGATGCAGCCCTCGATCCCAGAGGAGGCCCGCTGCTGCAGACGGCGTATATCTTCCAACGATGCCACACCGCCGCTGGCAATGACTTTAACACCGCAGGCTTTTGCCAAAGCGGCAGTGGCTTCTACATTCACCCCACTCAGCTTACCGTCACGGCTGATATCAGTAAAAATAATATGCTCGACCCCGATAGCAGCCATTTTTAGAGCCAACTCTACAGCATCGATACCACCGCTGACACCCCAGCCTTCGATAGCGACTTTCCCGTCTTTAGCATCGATACCTACAACAACCTGACCAGGAAATTCCCGACAGGCTTCAGCAACCAGCTGCGGTTCCCGCACTGCTGCTGATCCAAGAATCACACGGCTGACCCCCAGTTCCAGCAATTCTGCTACAGCTGCCAGACTTCTGATTCCGCCTCCTACCTGCACTGGCATAGAAGCGTGCTCCAGGATTTTTTGGATTGCAGGCAGATTACGTCCCGCACCGGCCAAAGCACCGTCTAAATCGACGACATGTAAATATTCGGCTCCGGCTGCCGACCAGCGGGCAGCCATTTCCGAAGGATCATCAGCAAAAACAGTTTCCTGGTCAAAACGACCTTCCGTCAATCTGACGCAGCGGCCGCCGCGGATATCTATAGCAGGAAAAATTATCATGGCTGCCACTCCTTAAAAGCACGCAGCAGGCCAAGGCCTGCCCGGCTTGATTTTTCTGGATGGAACTGAAAAGCCTGTACACTGCCGCTGCCGACGGCAGCCGTTACTTCCATACCATAATCACATACGGCAGTAATGAGCTCTTGCTGCTGCGGCTCAACATGAAAGCTGTGCACAAAGTACACATATTCATCTCCTGCTTCCTGCAGCAGCGGCGAACTGCTGCGTAAACTCAGCTTGTTCCAGCCCATATGCGGTATTTTCAAAGCGGTATCCAGTCTGCGCACCTGCCCTTGAAAATAGCCCAGACCTTTCACTCCGGGAGCTTCATCACTGCCTTCAAACAAAACCTGCATTCCCAGACAGATACCTAAAAACGGTCTGCCGCTGTGCAAATATTTCTGCAGTATCGGTACCAGACCGCTGCGCTGCAGATTAGCCATACAATCGCCAAAAGCCCCTACTCCCGGTAAAATCAGTTTATCAGCCTGTGCAATAACTGCGGCATCACTGGAAATAACCGGGTCGCCGCCAACAACAGCGATCGCTTTATTAACACTGTGCAGGTTTCCCATCCCATAATCAACAATGACTATCTTCGAACTCATAAAGCCCCCTTGCTGCTCATCACGCCCTGAACACGCGGATCTGCAGCTACTGCCTCTGCCAGCGCGCGGGCAAAAGCTTTAAAAACCGCCTCAATAATATGATGTACATTTTTACCATACAAGACTCGAATATGCACAGTCATGCCGCTGGCCACGGCTACGGCGCGGAAAAATTCCTCAGTCATTTCTGTATCGTAGTTACCCAAAGTTATTTTAGGAATTTCGGCTTCAAAAACCAGGTACGGCCGCCCGGAAAAATCCAGTACTACCTGTGCCAAAGCCTCATCCATTGGAATAAAACAACTGCCATAGCGGTGAATACCGCTTTTATCGCCAACAGCCGCTTTAAGAGCTTCTCCTAAAACGATGCCGCAGTCCTCAACCGTATGGTGACAGTCAACCTGCAGATCTCCCTGTGCTTTCACCTGCAAATCAAGAAAACCATGCTTGGCCAGCAGTGTCAGCATATGATCAAAAAAACCGACGCCTGTAGCGATATCCGCTTTCCCGCTGCCATCAAGCCCAATACTGACACTGACCGCAGTTTCTAAAGTTTTTCGTTCTTTAACTGCCTGCCGCATCATATTGCCTCCTCTCCGCATAAGAGCTCCAGCCGGCTGATGATTTCAGCATTTTCCAGCGGCAGGCCTACCGTGATCCGCAGGCATCCCTGCAATACAGGATGACTGGTATAATCGCGCACCAAAATTTTCTTCTCCAGCAGTTTGCGGTATAAGTACATTCCTGCCACCATCTGCTGTGTTTTTTCACCCTGGCTGCCATATTGCTGCTCGCAGGCAGCCGCTAAACGGGCAGTCAGTTCGCCCTGCGGGCAACAGGTCAGAAAATTCGTTGCGGACGGCCAGATTTTCAAGCCCATTTGCTCCAGTTGTTCCCGCATCAGATCACGCTGCTCGATAATAGTTTCCAGTTGTTCTTTATATAAGTCTTTTTGGCGGTAAACCTCTTCCGCTACAGCTAAAGACCAGGCATTAACATGATAAGGCAGCAGTGTTTTTCCCAAAACACGCATGATACCGGCACTGCCGACAGCATAACCTACACGCAGTCCAGCCAGTCCGTAAGCTTTAGAAAAAGTACGCAAGCACATAAAATTACTGTATTTACCTGTCAGAGCCAAAGTAGAACCTGCTACCAGCTTTAATTTATTCAGCGGGCGCAGATCCTGCGGATCAACGCCGCTGCCTTTAGCAAACTCCATATAGGCTTCATCCATTACTACCGGGCAGCTGACATTTGCTAAAATCTTCTCCATTACTTCAAGCGGATTATAATTTCCCGTCGGATTGTTGGGATTGCAGACAATCAACAGCGCCGGCTGCTCTGCCCTGCAAAATTCGATGACCTTATCTGCATCGACATATCCCGCCAGCGTCAGCGGATACGGTGCGGCTATACTGTCGGCAAGCTTAGTATAAACGCCATACATAGAAAAGGACGGATACGGAAAAGCGATTTTACGTCCATTGCCGCCAAAAGCATAACAGGCCATTTGCAAAAGTTCACTGGAACCGTTGCCGATTCTGATATTGTCTGCATCCAGCGCCAGATCTTCAGCAATCAGCCCGCGCAGCGTTTCAGCCTGCATCGGCGGATAACGGTTAAAAGGAAACCCGGCCAGCTTCGCCGCTACAGCCTGCTCAATCGGCCGCGGCAGATTATAATTACTTTCGTTGGCATTGACGATAATATCGGCAGCCACATGTTCTACAGCATATTCTTCCAATTCTTCCAAGCCGGTCCTGGCATTAAATCCAGCCATCTCCTCACCTCTTTTCCATACGCACGCGGATAGCGTTAGCATGCGCCTGAAGCCCTTCCGCTTCAGCCATTTTAATAACGTCACTGCCCACAGCAGTCAAGGCGCCCTGCGTATAAGCAATGATACTTGTTTTCTTCATAAACGTCTCCACATTCAGAACTGAGTAGAAACGGGCAGTGCCGCCGGTAGGCAGAATGTGGTTCGGTCCTGCGTAATAATCGCCCAAAGGCTCCGGTGAATAAGCGCCCAAAAAGATCGCACCGGCATTACGCAGATAAGGCAGCAGAGCAAAAGGCTCTTTCGTCATAACCTCCAAATGCTCCGGTGCTGATATATTCGCCATCTCAATTACTGTTTCCATATCAGACGCAATAATAATCTTGCCATGATTTGCTAAAGACAATGCAGCGATCTCCTGCCGCGGTAAAACAGCAAGCTGCATCTCAAGCTCTGCTGCAACAGCATTGCCCAACAGCTCACTGTCCGTAACTAAAATAGCGCTGGCCAGAGGATCATGTTCCGCCTGGCTCAAAAGGTCAGCTGCCAGATATTTAGGATCAGCGCCATCATCGGCTATAATCAATATTTCGCTGGGACCTGCCAGCATATCAATGTCGCAGTGCCCGTAAACAGCTTTTTTAGCCAGCGTCACAAAAATATTGCCCGGGCCGGTAATTTTTTCAACCTTTGGTACAGTTTCCGTACCAAAAGCTAACGCAGCAATGGCCTGTGCACCGCCCATTTTATAAATTTCCCTGATACCTATTAATTCAGCCGTAACCAGCACATAAGGATTGACTTTGCCATCACGTCCGGGCGGTACTGCCATCACGATCCGTGGTACTCCTGCTACTGTAGCCGGTACAGCATTCATAATCACCGAAGAAGGATAAGCCGCAGTTCCACCGGGGACGTAGATACCCACAGAGTCAACAGGAGTTACCTTCTGTCCCAGCATAGCACCGCATTCACGGTTAGTCAGCCAGGTTTTTGGCAGCTGTTCTTCGTGAAAGCGACGCACATTTGCAATAGCACGTTCTATGGCTTCTACCACTTCGGCATCAGCTGATTGTCGGGCTTCTGCAAATTCAGCCTTGCTGACCCGGATATTTTGGACACTCAAGCCTGCTTTATCTATCAGATTAGTATAATAAAGCAGCTTTCCATCACCGCCGGCCCTTACGTCAGTCACAATTCTTTCGACGACCTGGGCTGCTGTCAGCGGCGCACCAAACATAGCGGTAACACCTGCCTGTACTCCGGGGGACAGCTCACATTCATCAAAAGCTTTTTTCTGCATCAAAGCTGCTATTTCAACAGCACTCATTCCTCTGGCATCTGTTACTTGCATTGCTCTTCCTCCTCATCCAGTACCTTACGCAAATCTCGGACCAGTTTATCTAGACGGTCAAATTTCAATTTAAAGCTCACCCTGTTGGCAATCAGTCTTGCTGTCGCCGTATAGATGGAATCTACCTCCACCAATTTATTCTCTTTCAGGGTACGGCCTGTTTCCACAATATCAACGATCAGCTCCGACAATCCAACCATCGGCCCCAGTTCAATCGAGCCGTTAAGCTTGATGATCTCGGTCTGAATCCCCAGACTGCGAAAATACTCCTGGGCACAGTTCGGATATTTAGTTGCTACCCGCAGATGCGCATAATCAGTCAGCCTGGGCCGCTGCATCTGCTCAGGAACTGCCAGCATCAAACGACAGCGTCCATATTTCAGATCCAGCAGCTCATATACGTCCTTGCGTTCTTCCAGCAGCACATCTTTACCAATGATCCCGATATCGGCAGCACCGTATTCTACATAGGTCGGCAAATCGACAGTTTTAGTAATTATAAAGCGCACCTTGCTATCCTCGTTACTGATAACAAGTTTGCGCGAATCTTCAGTTACGTTATCAGCACTATAGCCTACTTTAGCCAGCAGCTCTACTGATCTTTGAAACAGCTTGCCCTTCGGCAGCGCTACGGTAATATAATCCATTACGGCACTTCCTTTATCAATCTTCGATATACAGCAGCGTATCGCAGGCGTTAGCACGCTGCGCGTCCACTGCTTCGCTCTGGTTAAAAGGCTCGGCAGCCAGCTTCACTGTTTTGCCGCTCCTGCGCAGACGCATACACTGCGCGATCGCCTGTGGCAGACAGCCTGCCTGCCAGGCCACCAGAACATCCCAGCTGCTGATATTGTCCAGCTGCCGGCGCCGACTCAGAATCAACATGATCCTGTCTATCCCTATAGCAAATCCTGTTGCCGGGCAGGATCTGCCAAAATTTTCCATCATTGTATCATAACGGCCGCCGCCAATGATCGGGAAACCCATATCCTCAGCGTAGCCTTCAAATAACATTCCAGTATAATAATCAAGGTCGCGCAAAAGCCCCAGATCAAAACGCAGATAACCAGCCGCACCATAGACCTCGGCCAAAGCATAGATTTCGCGCAGATCCTGCACAGCCTTGGAGCTTTTATTGTTCAAACCACAGGCTTCAACCTTATCTAAAAGTTCCAGCCCGCCATGCAGAAACGGCAGCTCTTTAAACAAATCTTTTTGTTCCGGTGACATCCTGCTGCCATCTGCCAACGCTTCCAACCGTACCACATCATGCTCGATCAGGCAGCGTTTCAGCTCCTGCGCCTGCAGTTCAGTGACCTCAGCCGCTTCAATCAGGCCATTTATAAAATCGATCTGGCCAACACTGATCACAAAATCATTTAACCCTGCTGCCTGCAGCGAAGCTACTGCTAAAGCCAGCATCTCGGCATCTGCCGAAGGTCCGGCCGCACCCATCATTTCAACACCGGCCTGATTAAACTCACACTGGCGTCCGGCCTGTGTTTCCTCATAGCGAAATAGATTCGCCAGATAAAAAAGCCGTTTTACCGCCGGTCCCTCATTGAGCCGAGTAGCTACCAAACGCGCCAAAGGAGTCGTCATGTCCGACCGCAGCAATAAAATATTATTACGACGGTCAAAAAATTTAAAACTGCTGTCTGACAGCTGACCTGCTGCGGCAAAAGTATCCAGATATTCAAAAGTCGGCGTGACCACTTCGTCATAGCCCCAGGCTTTAAAGGTAGAGGCAAGCTTATTTTCAATTATCCTTCTGGCGCCGGCTTCACCCGGAAGTACGTCCCTAGTTCCATACGGCACCTGCAAAGCTTTATTATTCAGCATTGTGCTTGTCTTCCTTTTTTAATAATGGCATTATCGAATTATAGCCGTCAGCGCCATAAACCAAACAGCGTTTAACCCGTGAGATCGTCGCCGTACTGGCGCCTGTTTTTTCTACTATCTCTTCATAAATACAGCCTGCATCAAGCATTCTGGCAACCTCCAAACGCTGCGCCATGGATTTCAGTTCGCTGATCGTGCAAATATCCTCAAAAAAGTTGGAACACTGCTCTTCACTTTTTAAGCTAAGAATCGCTTTAAATAATTGATCGGTCAAATGGTCTCTGGTTTTTGCAGCCATGATTGCCTCCTTAAATTTAGCTGGTGCTAGCACCTTTTTTCTTTTATACTTTATCACTTTATCTTGTGAAAGGCAAGGTTTTTTACAAAAATTTTAAAATTTTTATTGACAAGTGCCGATTGTAAGTGTATTATTTTGTTTAACAACTTCAAACGGTATTTCATCAAGAGTAGCCGAGGGACTGGCCCTATGAAGCTACGGCAACCATCACGACGTGAACGGTGCCAAATCCAACGGATGTAAATCCGACAGATGAAGCAGTACGAAACGCTTTCGTTACCCTTCACCTGTGTGAAGGGTTTTTTTACGATTTTAGAAAAGAAAGAGGAACGCTGTATGATCGATTTACGCAATGTGGAAAAAACCTATTACAGCAATGCAGGTGATATCCACGCTTTAAAGAAAACAAATCTGCATATCAACGCCGGAGAAATATTCGGTATCATCGGCCTCAGCGGTGCCGGTAAATCAACCCTGATCCGCTGCATCAATATGCTGGAAGTACCTACCGGCGGTCAGGTCTTTGTGGATGGACAGGAACTGACTGCAATGAACAATCAGGAACTGCGCAAAGCACGCCAAAATATCGGGATGATCTTCCAGCACTTTAATCTGCTGGCCTCCCGCACAGTTTATGATAATATCGCTTTTCCGCTGGAAATACAGGGTATTTCGCAGTCTGAAATCAAAAAGCGGGTGCAGCCGCTGCTGGAGCTGGTACAATTACAGGACCGCGGCGATTATTATCCCAGCCAGTTGTCAGGCGGTCAGAAACAACGTGTCGGTATTGCCCGTGCTCTGGCCAGCGATCCTAAAGTACTGCTGTGTGATGAAGCAACCTCGGCATTGGACCCGCAGACAACAAAATCTATTCTCGACCTGCTCAAAGATATCAATAAACGCCTGAATCTGACTATTGTCATGATCACACATCAGATGGAAGTAGTCAAAGAAGTCTGTGACAGAGTAGCTGTTATCGAAAACGGCGAGATCATTGAAGAAGGTTCCATGATCGATGTTTTCACCGATCCGCAGAAGCCCACTACCAAAGATTTCGTCAAAAGCATCAACAATGTCGAACTGCCTGCACTGCTGCAATCTTCTTCAATCAGCGCAGTCTACACCGAAGGCAGCAAACTGATCGTGCGATTATCCTTCATCGGTAACTCAGCCGGCGATCCGATCGTTTCCGGTATGGTCAAAAAATTCGATGTCGATATCAATATCATCTACGGTAATATCGACTCGCTTAAGGATATACCCTTCGGCACCCTGGTCATTGAGATTTCAGGAAGCGCCGCAGGCATCAAAAATGCTCTGCAATATCTGCATGAACAGCAGCTGAAAGTTGAGGTGATCGGTTATGTCTCCTGAAATGTTAGCTCTTTTACTTAAATCCTTTTGGGAAACCTGCTATATGGTGCTGGCTTCCACAATACTCGCCACACTCATCGGCGTACCGCTCGGCGTGATCTTAACCGTCACCCGTAAAAACCATATCCTGCCCAACGCTCCTGTAAACAGCGTTTTAGGCGCTATTGTCAACGCTACCCGCTCAACTCCCTTCATTATATTAATGGTAGCGATCATTCCTCTGACCCGCCTTTTAGTAGGCTCTTCGATAGGTACTACCGCTTCCATCGTACCTTTGACTATTTCAGCCGCACCCTTTATTGCCCGCATCATCGAATCTTCGCTGCTGGAAATCGACCACGGCGTTATCGAAGCGGCTCAGGCCATGGGCGCCAGCCCCATGCAGATTATCCGCAAGGTCCTTTTGCCGGAAGCACTGCATTCCATCGTTTTAGGTATCACCCTCGCTGTTATCGCTTTGATCGGTTATTCCGCCATGGCTGGTACATTAGGCGGCGGCGGCTTAGGCGATCTGGCGATCCGTTACGGCTATCAGCGTTTCCAAATGGACGTTATGTTGATCACTGTCGTCGTACTTATCGTTATGGTCCAATCTATCCAGTCACTCGGCGACTACTTTTCCAAAAAGCTTAATAAAAACAAACTATAAAATCATCTTATAAAGGGGAAATTATCATGAAAAAATTAGCTAAAATACTGACCGCGGCAGCTTTATGCGTAGCTGCCCTGACCACCTTCGGCTGCGGTGACGATAAAAAAGAAGCAGCAAAAGCTCCTGCCGGCGATGCACCTATCAAAATCGCAGTTACTGCAGGTCCTCATGCTGAAATTATGGACAATGTCAAAAAACTTGCTGAAAAACAAGGTCTGAAAATCGAAGTAGTTGAATTCAACGACTATGTAACTCCTAATGTAGCACTGTTCCAAGGCGAGGTTTTTGCCAACAGCATGCAGCACCGCCCTTATTTAGATGCCACTCTGCAAAAAGAGCCTAAATTTGACCTGGTAGAAGTTTTCAAAACCGTTAACTTCCCGATGGCTGCTTACTCAAAAACTTTGAAAAAAGGCGACGCCATTCCTGACGGCGCTACAATCGGTATTCCTAACGATCCATCCAACGGCGGCCGTGCGATTTTAGTTCTTGCCAATGCCGGGCTGATCAAAGTCAAAGATATCAAAAACGTTACTACCACCGTTGCCGATATCACCGAAAATCCACATAACTTCAAATTCCTGGAACTGGATGCAGCTACCATTCCCCGCAGCCTGCCCGACGTTACCTTTGCTGTAATCAATGCCAACTACGCTATTCCAGCAGGCCTGAACCCTACCAAAGATTCCATCATTCTGGAATCTGCTGACAATCCGTTTGTCAACATCTTCGTAACCAAGAAAACCAATGAAAACGATCCCCGGATCGCTAAACTGAAAGAAATTTACCAATCAGCTGATAATGAAAAATTCATTATGGAACACTTCCAGGGCACCATTTTACCGGCCTGGAAATAATTAAAAACTAAGCCCCCGGAATCTTAAAAATTCCGGGGGCTTTTTATTTACGAAAATTCAACTACAACTTTATCTAATAACACACAATATTTTATTTGTAGTATTAATAATTAATCTTTTCTCTTAATACACTGTCTTCTAGTAATTCAGATAGGTTGTACAATGCTAGAAAAAGTTGAATACAATCTTTTTTCCTCACATTTCTTCTATTCATTCCATGTCCAACAAAGTTTCTATTTATGACATCTGGTTCTTTAACAAAGTCGTCTCCACTTTTAAAAAACATATTTAAACATTCTGTGGTTCCATAATAGCGTAACACAGAATAGAAAAAAGAACTTGTATTATACTTTTTTTCTAATTTCTGCGTCAATTGTCTAACCGCTTTGCTACAAACTTCTCTTCGTCTACTTTTTTGTCTTTTTTGCGAACGTATTAATTTTGCATCAATAATTCCAAATAACATTAATGCACAAGCTTTATACTGTCTATTTTCATAGCAAAATATTGCCGAAATCAAATCATCTTTTTTAATTGCTTTTCCTTGTAAACTATCGAACAAATATTCTATACCCTGTTTAGTAAAATATTTCAATGCGAGTTTATCTGCTTCTTTTGCACCAATAGGTTTAACGTCGAAAAATTCTATTGAGGCATGTGGTATCATCGTCCACCCAAGATTACCCCACTCTTTATAACTTTCCAATAATTCTTGTTTTCGTTGTTCAGAAAAATCAGGTATATTTATAGCAGAAATAATTTTTGAAAATATATTTGCATATTGAACCATTACCTTCACTATCGGCTCAGCTATTTCTGCTACACGTTGGACAAATCGGATAAATTTTTTTACACCACGCTGAATATTTTCCCATCCCTCTGTGTCGAATTTTTTCTCTATCTCTTGTACTGCAAGTGCTGTTATCTCAACCGTATTTTTCGCTAGTTCTTGATTATCTGTTATCGATTGTGTTAGTTTTTTCTTCGCCCTAAAAATATCTTCCCAGCACTGTTTATAGGCGCTAGCAAAACGTTCAAATGCAGGTAACCTGCAATCCATTTCATCAAATATTTTTTTAACTTCGATATCTTTCTCAAGAACTGCCAGTATAAAAGGCTCAAATGCTTCATCATCGACCGAAGATATATCTTTCTGCGTCAACAAAATTTTATCATCTTGTTTTAATTTACTGTGTATTAAAGAAACTATGGCAAGTCTTGCATCTTGAGTATTCTCTAATTCTTGTAGATAATCCATCACATTAAATGCAATAAAATTTTTTGAAACAGCTATTATCTTTTCAGCAAAATCCTTTTGCGTATATTTTTCTTTATCCACAGTTTTATTACCCATTTACTTCTCCTTGCTAACCAGTTGTTGATACAGTTTCATCAATTCTGCTACACAATCGCTTTCTGACATATTGCGCCAGTCAAAACCATACGCTTCCATTACAGCTTTATCATTATTTTGATGTGCCTTGCGAAGTTCCGGCGGCATAGTCAATTCATCATATAAATCTGCTAAACTACTATCCGGATATAGTGCTCTCGCATCTAAAATGGCTTGAGCAGTTGCTTCTATTTTAGCTTTTTGTGCTCCTGTTGGCTTGGGCCAGGGGAAATTGTTATAAACAATAGTATTGGAGTAACGATAATCACTTTTTAATCTTCCTGCAACAACACGCATCCATGCATTATGGACATTTGATGTTAAAATACCAAAAATATATTTTGAGCCATGTTCTACAAAAAAAGCGCTTGCATAACACATATCTGGTGGCTGCTTATAAGCTAATGGTATATACCTTCTGTTTTCTGAAGAAACTACCGGCACTACAATAAATTCGGCTTTAGGCACCCTTTCTTCGTCTAGCAACATGGGCGTTAAAGCTTTTCGTCTGGTAGCTTCTTTGCTACTACGACCTCTAAATTCCGCTACAGCTTTTACTCTTTCTACAACATATGGCATCCTTTTAATTTCATCAGGACTACAATCTTTTAGAAATAAAATATATCTTTCCTTATTGTTCAATAAATCATCCGAACCTATCCATCTTCTAAATTTGCTTTCAGACAATGGTTCTTTTTTCAAAAATTCAAGCATTTCTTCTTTTGTAAAAATATAATTTCCATTATCTGTGGGATAGCTTCCTTTTATCATTTCGGGTACGCAAGATAATGGCTTAGATCTTTTTGTTATCCAAATGAAATCTGTTGGTAATATATATTGATTTATATTATTACACTTCGTTATTATCCCATTATCATAAATACGATGTTGTATATTTTTATCTATGCATCCCATCCCAATAATAACACAATGAACAGCCGCTTGATTTTGAGCTTCATTTTCCCACTTAAATGTTTTATATGCAAAATTAATTTGCAAACAACAACTCTCAACAAGATAATGCCATAAAGAAAATGCCTGTTCGCCTTGGCAAATTGAGTTTGTAGAAACAAAAGCAACTTTAATATTTGTTTTTTGTATATATTGCCCCGCTAATATATACCACGCAGTAACATAATCCAACGCTCCAGCTTTTGATATGACAGACGTTATAGTTTTTAAATCACGTCTATGTTCTTCATTACTATGTCTAATTCCTACAAATGGCGGATTGCCCATAATGTAGTTTAGTTTATTTTTAGCAACAACAGTTTCCCAATCCATGCGCAAAGCATTGCCTTCATGGATATTGGTGTAGGATTTTAATGGCAGGAAATCAAGGCGCATATGAATAATGTCTTCTGTTTCCTTCATCATCTGGGCTTCGGCGATCCACAAAGCAGTCCTGGCAACAGTAACAGCAAAATCGTTGATCTCGATACCGTAAAATTGGCCGATAGAAACCTTGATAGGATTATCCAGCTCTCCCAGAACGATTGCCACGCCTTGTAGTTCTTTCAGCACTTCATTTTCCAAATGGCGCAGGCTTAAAAAGGTTTCCGTTAAAAAGTTACCACTTCCACAGGCCGGGTCAAAAAAAGTTAAATCTGCTATTTTATCTTGAAACTCTTCCAGCTTGTTTTTCCTGTTTTTCTTAACACCAATTGCTTTGATATTTGCCAATTCTTCTTTTAAGTCATCAAGGAACAGAGGGTCAATTACTTTATGTATATTTTCAATAGAAGTATAGTGCATCCCGCCTTTGCGACGTGTTTCCGGATTCAACGTACTTTCAAACACAGCTCCAAAAATAGTTGGGCTGATACCAGACCAGTCAAAACCCTCACTGGCATTTTCTAAAAGTTTGGTTTTCACAGCCTCTGTAAGCTGCGGAATTTCAATATTTTCATCAGCAAAAAGTCCGCCATTGACATAGGGAAAGGCGGCCAGTTCAGCATCTAAATATGGATCCCGCAAATCTTCTGGAGTATCTAATACTTTAAATAAATCAATCAGGGCCCGGCGCAAATCTCTGGCTTCAAAACGTTTGAGATAATCGCCAAACATATTATGACCACCAAGAATACTGGCATCTTCAGCATATAAACAAAACACCAGCCGCACGCAAAGGATATTCAAAGATTGCTGGCTTTTCAGGCTGTCCGGATTCAAATAAAGTTTATGGATCTCTTCATATAATTCACCTACCAGTTTACCCGCAGCGATAGAAAGCTCCAGCTCTTTTTTTATACGTTTACTACCAGTATCCACTAAAAACTTTAAACGGTGATATTCCTTGGGCAAATCTTTCAGTAAAATAATTTCCGGTTCGCCATTGGGCTGTTCCATATCATAAACGTAAAACTCTTTAAAATTGCAGGTAACTATCCAACGAGGACGTATAGAATAAGGCAGTTCAGCAGCATAGCGTTTGGCCTGTTGAAATGGCGTAAGCAAAGAACCGTCCGATTGTTTGACAGCTGCATTAAGTTCTTTATCAATGCTTTTTTGTTCTATTAAAACATGGGTCGCAGGTATGCTGGCATCGATAAAGCTGGTATGATCAAGTTTGACCTGATCCTCAAAAGAAATAAATTCTTCTGGTTTTTCAATTCCAAAAACATTACTTAAAAGGCTCATCCAGAATTGCTGGCTTTGACCTTTCTCATAACCTTTTCCCTGCCAGAATTCAGAGAATTCTTTGGCAGCTTTTCTTTGCTCTACATCGTTCATAACAAGCACCTCAAATAAATTTATATACTAATATTATACACTAAACTTTGTTTTAAAGAACCCAATCCTAAAAATACTAACGGCATTCAGGAAAATTCCTTATGCGGCTCAAAATACTGCGGTATAAAGCTGATAAAATTACGTGTTGTCGGCGAGTGATAATGCTTGCGCCCCCATACCACTGCCGCCGTAGTCGTCAGCTCCGGGTCGTCCATACGGACACAGGCCAGCCCTTCATGCCTGGCAATCGCTTCTGCTGACTCGGGGATAACAGCCAGTCCCAAACCGGCTTTCGCCCAGGCAATCAGATAATTACTGTCATCGCTGAGACAGAAAAAATATGCCTGGATGCCATTTTTAGCAGCAGACTGTTCCAACAGTTCCTTATAACGGCGGTGGCATAAAAGCGGCAGCCCCTGCAGCCTGCTTACAGGCAGTTCAAAAGTCCCCTCCAGCTGCGGAAAAAACGCCGCATCATAGACTAATGCCAAGCGTTCAGTTGGCAGCTTATAGCTTGCAAAATAATCCTCGTCCACAGGCAAATGAACGATAGCAGTTTCAATGACCCCCTTTTCCAGCAGTTCGATCACCCGTAAACTTTCGCCGATCAACAACCGATAGGTTATTTTGGGATACAACTCTTTAAAAGCGGCAATCATCTGCGGTAATACCATCAGGCTCATCGAAGGGACAACTCCCAGTGATAAAATACCCTCCTGTCCCAGCTCACTGCTGGATAATTCACATACAGTCCGATCCGTTAGATTTAAGATTTCTTCTGCCCGATGCAGCAGCATATGACCGGTTTCTGTCAGATGCAGACGCCGGCCTGATCTGTCGAACAGCACCACGCCCAGTTCCTGCTCAAGCTGTTTGATTTGTCTGCTTAAAGGCGGCTGCGCGATATGCAGCGCTTTGGCAGCCTCTGTAACATTGCCCAGCCTCGCTACCATTACGAAATACCGCATTTGCTGCAAATTCATAAGTATTCCTCCATTCATACTTTTTAGGTATTATAATTTCAAAAATAAGTATTTTAAGTATGATTTTATTGTTGTTATAATAATATTAAAGAAAAGAAGAACAGTCAAGTAAAGAGCAGGATGCAAAATTCAGGGAGGGATTTATATGAAAGAGAAAATTTTAATCGCTATCGACAGTTCTGATTCGTCCAGTAAAGTGCTTGCTTATGGTATCAATCTGGCCGGTAAGCTTGACGCAGAAGTAAAAGTAGTCCACGTAATCGAACCTTACAGCAAACGATCGACCATTTTGAACCAGTTAAACCCCGCTATGGTCAAACAAACCAATGAATTATATGAACTGGCCGGTCAGGAATTAATGGAAGCAGCAAAAAAACAAACAGCTGCCGCCAAAGTTCCCGTTCATTATGAAACTTTAGTTGGCAACGCCGCGCAGCAAATCCTGACCGCCGCCAAAAAATCCGAAGCTAGCATGATCCTCATCGGCAGCCGCGGCATGAACGCTGTTGCAGAATTTATCCTCGGCAGCGTCAGCTCCAAAGTTGCCATGTATGCGGAAATACCGGTCTTGATCGTTAAATAATGGATTGCTTGGGCATCTTTCCCCTATAGGCAGCGACTGAAATTTTCGCTGCAAAGCAAAATACCTGCCGTTGATCAACGGCAGGTATTTTTTATTTTGACTGATTTTTATAAACCTTCTACCCTGATTTTAAAATGCAGCAGAGCCAGCCAGCCAGCAATTGCCAAGGTGACGCAAACAGCGGTAATGATCCCCAGCCCTTCAATAAAATTGCTCCAGTTCAATGCACCCAGCATCATACCCAAGCTGCCAAAAACAGTATTCACCGCATTGATCAGCGACGAGGCAGAGCCGATATCCGTTTTCTGCTGATCCAATAATATGGCCGTACTGAAAGGCCTGGCAGCGCTTTCCATGATCGTGACCGGTAAAAAGGCTATTAAAAACCACCACGGTGAAATACTCCCTACTGTCAGCAGCGCTGCCGCTGCTACTACAGTAAAAATAAAACAGCCATAGGTAAATTGACGCGGCGATACGATCCCGATCAACTTCATATATAAAAACGGACCGACAACGGCAAAAAATGAGTTAGCAGCAAAAAAATAACTGTAGACCTGCTCACTAAGCCCAAAATACTGTACATAAACATAGGAAGATACTGCCACGTAAGCCATATAAGGTGCTGCCAGCAGTGAAAATACAGTCAGTACACCAGTAAAACCAACATTTTTACCGACAACTGCCAATCTGCCGAAGGTACTCCAAAAGCTGCCCTTATAACGGTCGCTTTCCGACAGCGTTTCTTCAAAAAAGAAGCTGGCTGCCAGATTAACAGCACCGGCGGCGATCAGGACCCCGAAGGTACCGCGCCAGCTGACAAACTGCAGCAGAAATGCGCCGATAACAGGAGCGACCATCGGCGCAATAACGGCCATAGCCTGCACCAGCGCCAAAACACGATTTTTAGTGGTGCCATAAAAAGCATCTTTGACAACCGCCATCGACACAGCAACCATGCCGCCTGCACCCAAAGCCTGCACGATTCTGTACGCTATCAGACTGTAAATACTGCCGGCAAAGGCGCACAGACCACTTGCCAGCGTATACAGAACTATTCCCAGCAGTAAAATCTTCCGGCGTCCGTATTTATCACTTACCGGCCCAAACAGCAGAATCCCCACTGCGAAAAAGAAGAAAAAACTGACCAGCGTCAAATTGACCATCAAAGGTGTCGCAGCAAATTCTGTACCTATCGTCGGCAGTGCCGGCAGATATAAATCTATCGACAACGGTACAAACATATTCATCACAGCGATCAGTACGATCAAACCCTTTGCGCCTAAATATTTCTGCTGGATTTTTGAAGCGTTTTCCGTAAGCATTATTTTTCCTCCTTTAATCTAATAAAAAAACCGGATAAGAGAATATCTCTTATCCGGCAGTAGTGCCCTCCGAGGTGTTTCCATAAAAACAAGGTTATTCTAGCATCTGTTTAAATATTTGTCAACATTTTCACTGCAGAGCATTTTAAAATATCGGCCGGCCTGTCAGCTCATATCAAAAATATTAAATTGTTCATATTTACCCCATAAATACAGCGCCATATCTATTCGCCCGTCTGCAAGGAAGGTCACGCCCTCCGCTTCCAGCAAAGCACGTTGTTTTTCCTGCCCGCCGAAAGCATAATCAGGTGCCAGTACCCCGGTACGGTTCACGACCCTGTGACAGGGCAAATTACGTCCAGAAGGAGCACAGCTCATGATATGCCCTACCTCACGCCCAGCCAGCGGATCACCGACCAGCGCTGCTATCTGTCCATAGGTAGCCACTTTACCGCAAGGTATCCGGGCGACTGCCTCATACACCTGCTCAGCAAATGCCGCATCTACTATCCTTTCGCCGTTATACGTAACCATAATTTTCCTCCGATTTTATTAGTATATTACAATGCCGTACCTTTTTGGGGGATAAAAAATCCAGACATATCTACGCCTTCCAGCTCCAGCAGTTTTATTTTTGTTTCAATACCGCCGGCATACCCAGTAAGACTGCCGTTTACACCAATGACCCGGTGGCAGGGAATAATAATAGAAATGGGATTATGTCCAACAGCACCGCCGACAGCCTGGCTTGACATCCGTTCCTTCTGCAGCTTCACTGCCATTTTTTTAGCAATACTACCGTAAGTTGTTACCTCTCCATAGGGGATCGTACATAAAATTTCCCAAACGCCCTGGCGAAACGCATTACCTTGTGGTGCCAGCGGCAGCTCTGCCGCATCAGGCTTCTGCCCGGAGAAATATCTGTCCAGCCACTTTTTTACAATATCGAAAAGCGGTACAGAGTCCTTTTCAATCAAAGCTTCTTTCAGCGTCCCCTGATAATACTTTTGCCCTTCCAGCCATAAGCCGACCAGATTTTTACCGCAAGCGTCACACGCAAGCGTGATCTTGCCCAGCGGCGACAGGTATACTGTTGAATAATACATGGACTTCTCCTCCTTACTCCGGCTTCCTAATTACTTAATTTTGCTTTAATTATAACACAGTATTTATTTAATGCTCACTGTTTTCTGATATGCTTGGAGAAAAGTCTTTACAGCTGCCGTTACTGAGCACCTGCTGCCGGTTTAGATTTTTCGCAAATGTCTGTTTGACCGGCAACCATCCTTATTCTATAATAAGAGGCATAGGGGAGGGTTATTATGAAAAAAATATTTATCCTGGCACTGCTGCTCTTAACGCTCTGTTGCCATGCCAGCGCGGCATCCAGTATCCAGATCGACAATGTTACCCGTAAAGAAGTAAATAATTACATCGTCAACTTCATCACAGCCAGCGGCCAAAATTATATCCTTGATTCAGCCACTGAATACGGACTTGTCTTCACGGCGACCCATGTCCGTGAAAATTTTTTAGGTATCCAGGTGGCAACGCAGCAAAGCAAACTTAACTTTACTACTATCCAGAACGGCAACAACGTCGTACTTTCAATCAGCGAAGTCGCAACGCTTTACTACAACAGCGGCGGTGTTGATGTCCAACCTGTCAACGATCCTGTTACAGAACGCTCGCTTTTAAATATGGTCAAACAATATTTTAACGGACGTTATATGTTCGGCTATACGCTGAGTAATAAAAAGGTTGACAATGGTTATGAACTACAGGCTGTAGAGCCCGGTTTTCCTGCTGAACTGGCCGGTATTAGAAAAGGCGACATTATGGTCAGCATCAACGGCCAACTGACCAAAAAAATTCCAAAAAAGAAAATTTGGACAACAGATTTTTTTAATCCCTTTTTAGGCAATCCGGTAAAATTCGTTGTTAAACGCAACGGGGTAGAGAAATCCTATACCATCACACCTAAATTTATTCCTTCTAAATATATGCTGGATAAAAAAACTGCTGAATAAAACTAAAAAACCGGACAATATGTCCGGTTTTTTAGTTTCTCTATTCTTTTATTTGAAACAAATAAAAACGGCGCCTCCAAAAATTGAAGCACCGTCTAAATGCTGGAGCTACTGACAGGATTTGAACCTGCGACCCTCTCATTACGAATGAGATGCTCTACCAGCTGAGCTACAGTAGCGATTCAGAGCATAATAAGCTCTGCCATATAGTATAACGCAACCCGGCAAGTACTGTCAATATACCCTGTTTTCAACAGCTCATTTTCTCAACAGGATTTTAATTACCGCCCGTCGATAAACAAACCTCCGTTCCATAAAAATGGAACGGAGGCTGGGGATATTCTCAAGCAAGCTGGAGGGTTGCAACACCTTGCCGAAAATCAAAGCAACTATTTAAAAGGTCCACCTGGCACCAACATTCCACTGCCAGTCTTTCTTGAAATCACTGCCAGTGCTGCGTTCGATATCAAAATAGAAATGGTTGTTTTCACTTGCCTGATAGGCAATACCTATACCATATTCAAACCAGGTATCATTGAAATCATCTTCTACTTTAAGTCTATTGCCATATTTGTCACTAAAACGAATTTCATAATCACCGCTGAATTCATGCAGCAAATTGGCTTTGACATAGAAATTAGTTTTTTTGTTGATATCACGCCCTAAATTGAACCCGACGCGTCCTAAAATACTGCTGATACCGCTTTGCTCGACTTGAGCGTCACCTGTGCTGTAATTACTTCCGCCCAGATAACCAATAGTCATCTGTGCCTGCGGTTCAATATACCAGCCATTTTTACTCAGACTGTTTTTTCTGCCGTATTCAGCGCTCAAAGAAATACCTGTATTATCAAAATCGCCTGTTATCCTTTTAGCATTGCTGTCGAAAACTTCAAAATCATTGTCCATATGGTTTATTTTAGCCACTACGTCAAGATAATGTCCTTTATTGCCAAGCTGTGTTACATAGAAATTGATAGCCTTATTCTTATTATCACCATCGCCGCTTCTGTAACTGCTGCTGCCGTCAGTATAGCTGAAGGACACACCACCGTAACGCGTATACTTATCTGTCTGTTTCATTTTCTGGTCATATCCCAGCTCGTACATGGTATATTTATTTTCAAATTTAAATTTGCCCTCGCGCCCTATCTTGCTGCCTTGGACTCTGACCCAGGCTCCCTGCGCTGTGTCGCCATTATGGCGCAGATCACCCATCCGCTCCAGCAGCGTTCCGCTGTCGCGCCAGGTATGATACGCTAACGCTCCTGCCGCTACAGCAGTTTCTACGGTTGTAGTTGGCTTATCACCAGGGTTCAACGTGTTAATGCTTTTCAAATACCAGTGTGTGTAAAGATCATTGCTGTTATTAAGCGTATCAAGTTCATAACGCTGCCAGTATAAAGTACCTTCGCCGTCTTCGGCAGTAAATACTCCGTTACCTCCGTTGACACTTGCCAAAACAGTACCATGCGCATCAGCACCAAGCGTAGGATCACCTTCGCGCGCATTGATTTCTTTTAATGATAAAACATGGTTACCGGTAAAAGTGTCAGTTACAATCAGTTTATCGCTTTGATGCGCTACGCTGCCGTCGATATCCAGAATGATCTTGCCTCCGTTACCACTTAAATGATCGACAGTCAATGTGCTGAAGCCTTGATTATCGGAAGTCATATCAATAACAGAATTCTGATTTATCATATGCGTTACCGTCGAATCACCGGTCACATTCCAGACACTGTCAGTAAGTCCCAAAGAAATATTACCATCACCGGCATCAGTTTTCCCAGTAAATATAGAATCTTGTTCCATCAGCAAATCAATAATGCCATCGGTTCCCGTTTTCATATCGCCTTCGATGAAATATTTACCGCCGCTGGCAACAGTAGTACCGCCGTTCAGATTAGACGTAATAGCCCCAGCCTTGGCATATAAGGCATACCCATCATCGGAATTTACCAAAATAGCGGTATCTCCCTGCAATTCCACGCTGGCTCCGGCACCACTATGATTAGTATAAATACCATAAGCGCTGTCACCCTCAACTGAAATCTGTACTTTATCGGCTAAAGTAATAGTACCCTGATCTGCAGCGTATACACCAGTCACATTATCACCATCAACAGTGATCTGCGCCTTTGCGCCCACAGCGGTTTTACCCATCGTCGCATAGATACCCATAGCATCATTACCACTTACTGCCAGTAAAAGATCCTCTCCGGTATTGATCTTACTGCCTTCAAAACCGCTTTGCGCCGTAGCCATCAATCCGATAGCTCCATCACCATTAACTTCTATCTGTGTAGAATCACCTAAAGTAATCTCGGCGTTTGTGTGCTGTGCTACCACGCCACGCGAATTTTTACCGTCTGCACTTATCACAGCGTTATCAGCAACATCTATCACAGCACCCCACCATGCATAAACGCCCGCTGCATTCTCGCCCTGTGCTTCTATAAGCGCACTTTCACCAATTTTGATCTCAGCATCTGCATAATTGCCTCTCACGGCATTAGCTCCCTTACCGACTGCGGACATTAACGCATCTGCACCCATTTCTACATAACCAGCAGTAGCAGAAAGCGCCTTGGCACCTTCACCTTCAGCTTCAACGATACTGTTGCCGCCAATATATATCTCGCCGCCGTTTTCATCACCCAGTACTGCTGTTGTATTATTGCCAACAGCTTTGATGATAGCCCGCTCCAGGATGATCTTCCCTGTGCTGACTGCCTGCAGGCCCATGCTGTCTTCTCCGAAAATATTAATCTGTGCCAGACCATCAACATTGACAGTCGCACCGGAACTTGCTTCAATCCCCCATGAACCGTTATTGCTGGGAACTGTTTCCGTGCCTATAGTTACACTTACATTTTCAGTAAAGTCAATTATGGTATTTTCACCACCGGCACTGACTCCCATCACCGCATCACCCTTGGCTATAATCTGAGCGTCAGCGCCAAATTCAACTTTTGCGCCTTTGCCGTCCCAGGCTTCCGCCCGAACTGCATTACTGGAATCGCCCTCAACAATGATTTGAGCATTTTTACCAAACGCTGCCGACATCCCATCATAACCACTGGCCCCTACTAAAACCCCATCAGAGTCGGAACCATTTATATGTATTTTGGCATTATCTCCTACAACCAGTCTCGCATCTTCACCAGCTACCCGCAGTCCATTGGCATAAGAAGTATTGACAATAGACAAATCAAGATTATCGCCGAAGGAAATCTCGCCGCCGTCCCCAATGATCTCAGCTCCGCCGTCAAAACCATACACACGGATAACGGCGCCATTGCCTATAACTATTTTGCCACCGGCATCAGTAACAGACAGCGCACTGCCGATAACTTCATCAGTTCCGGTATAGTTATAATTTATCTTAACATCGTCACCGATCTCAATAACACCATTTTCACTCATGACCTGGATAAGATTTGACTGATAATCAGTATCGGCATTACCTGTAATTGTCGCATTGTCACCAATTTCTATTTTGCCGGAATTGCCATCAGCCCAAAGCAACAAGGCCTGGGCATTCATGCCTTCCGCCGTGATCTGCGCATTATTGCCTACTTTAATCAGCGCATCATCTGCACTGACGCATAACGCTTTTGCATCTTCACCGGATACACTGATAACTGCATCATCGCCGAAATTTATCACAGCGTCTGCTGCATATACCCGGGCGCCATAACTGTCGTTACCTGTTATGACCACGCTGGCATTACTGCCAAACTCAATACTGCTTCCCTCTCCTCCAGCATATACACCTTCGCTGTATTCACCAGAAGCCTCAATGTAAGTATTATTTCCGAAAACACCTTTCGATCCGGCAACGCCAAAAGAAACGCCCGTACTGTCTTCACCGGAAACGATTACTACTGTATCATCGCCGAATTCTGCCGTGCTGTTTTCTGCTTCAACATGAATTCCATCAGCATTATAACCATGTGCTTCTATTTGTGCACCATCGCCAAAAGTTATTTTACTGACATTACCATCATATTGGTTTTGAAGATAAACTCCATAAGCAAAATCGCCTGTTACTTTAATTTCTGCTTGATCCTTAAAGCTTACTTCACCGGACCGTTCGATAAAAACACCAATACTGGCATGACCATCCGAATTGATAACAGCACCGTTATCAAAAGTAATACTGGAACCAGAGGCGGCACCTAAATGCACTGTATAAGCATTATCACCGCTTGTAGTCAGAATAGCATCCGCGCCAAAAATCGCT
>OGWW01000418.1_pt1 | contig 27792 bp, 29 predicted proteins | sample 1576131 | NCBI WGS metagenome assembly OGWW01 (sample SAMEA3541576, study PRJEB24748) | human gut metagenome | biome: human gut; feature: human-associated habitat; material: faeces | place: China | collected 2012 | reverse complement strand
AGAAGCCATTCTTTTAGAAAAAGATGTCTCCAGGCTGTACCCATGAAATTATGCCAAACAGTTCAGCACCTTCATTTCCACCTACTTGGCGGTCGCTCTATGCAATGGCCACCAGGCTGATAAAAAAATCATATCAAATTTGTATATAATTGCAGGTTATGGTTGACAATGCACTTATAAGCAAGGTATAATATTTGGGTATGATTATTAAGTACAACACTCCCGTGTTAGGTGGAGGGGAGGGAAATATAAATGTCATCTGAAATCAAAGTTGGTAAAAACGAAACAATTGATAGCGCTCTCCGTAGATTTAAACGTACTTGCCAGAAAGCTGGTACTTTAGCTGAAGTTAGAAAACGTGAGCATTATGAAAAACCAAGCGTAAAACGCAAAAAGAAATCAGAAGCTGCTAGAAAACGCAGATACAGAGCTTAATTAGCTCACAAACGGAGGTAATTCATATGTCACTTAAAGCCCAGTTAATGGACGACATGAAAGCTGCTATGAAAGCCAAAGAAGACGGAAAACAGAAACTTGCTGTTATCCGCATGGTTCGTTCAGCTATTCGTCAAACTGAAATTGATGGTCAAAAAGAACTTGATGATAACGATATAATTGCACTTATTAGCAAAGAAGTAAAAATGCGTAAAGATTCTATAGATGAATTTAAAAAAGGCGGTCGTGAAGATTTAGTCGCACAGACTGAAGCTGAAATTGCCGTTTTAATGCCATATTTACCAGAACAGTTATCAGAAGAAGAAGTTAGAGCGTTGGTTAAAGAAGCAATTGCTGCTACTAATGCAACAACTCCTAAAGATATGGGTAAAGTCATGGGACAGCTCATGCCTAAAGTTAAAGGACGCGCTGACGGAAAAATGGTTAATACCATCGTCAAAGAATTACTAGGTTAATTATGAAAACAGATAAGATTACTAGATAGTGGTCTTATCTGTTTTTTTATATAAATTTATTAGGTGTAGGTGAAGGAATATGCAAGAAAAACAAAATGATTTTACTAAAAATAGTATGGCATATAATATTATGAGTTTAGCTATTCCTATGACCATAGCACAGTTGATAAATGTTTTATATAGTCTTGTGGATAGAATGTACATAGGGCATTTGGCACAAAATTCTACTTTAGCTTTGACAGGATTAGGAATTACTTTTCCTATTATTATGTTAGTTACAGCAGTTACTAATTTATTTGGTATGGGTGGAGCACCACTTTGTTCTATCGCTAGAGGTAGAGGCGATGATGAACGGGCAGAAAAAATAATAGGTAATTCTTTTGCCATGCTGATTATCTGTAGTTGTATTTTGATAATTATTGGCTTGGTGATGAAAAAATCTCTATTATATTTATTTGGGGCAAGTGATGAAACATATCCTTATGCTAATGAATATTTTTCTATTTATATTTGGGGAAGTATTTTTGTAATGGTAGGATTAGGTATGAATACTTTTATTAATGCTCAAGGTTTTGCCAAAAAAGGAATGCTCACTATATTAATTGGTGCGATAATTAATATTATCCTAGACCCTATTTTTATCTTTGGTTTAGATTTAGGCATAAAAGGTGCTGCTATTGCTACTGTCATTGCACAATTTATTTCAGCATCATGGGTATTGCATTTTTTATTTAGTGATAAGGCAATTTATCGCATTAAAAAATCTTGCATGAAATTAGATTTTAAATTAATAAAAGAAATTGTTTCTTTAGGTTTTTCAGGTTTTGTTTTTGCCACTACAGGGAGTTTAGTACAGATTGTCTGCAATAATGTATTGTTATTTTGGGGCGGAAATATCTATGTAGGCATAATGACCGTACTAAATTCTATACGTGATGTCTTGCAAATGACAATAGAAGGCATTCGCTCAGGTGCTCAACCTGTTATCAGTTATAATTATGGTGCAGGGCAATATTTGCGTGTAAGACAGGGCATAAAATTTTTGACGAAGATAGCGCTATTATATACAAGTATAGCTTGGTGCATATTAGATTTTTTCCCAGAGTTTTTTATTCATCTATTTAATAGTGAAGAAGAAATGTTATTGCTTGGTGTGCCAGCATTACATATATATTTTTTAGGATTTTTTATGATGGCTTTTCAATCTGCTGGACAGACAACGTTTATATCGTTAGGTATGGGAAAATATGCAACGTTTTTTTCGCTATTTCGTAAAGTCATTTTAGTTATCCCATTGACGATTTTTTTACCGAATTTATGGGACTTAGGTGTATATGGAGTCTTTTATGCTGAAATGATTTCAAATTTTGTGGGCGGTATAGCATGTTTTTCTACTATGATGATGGTCGTCTGGAGACGATTAGGAAAATTAAATAAATAAGTAAGAATAAGTAATTTAAACTATTGTTTAGATTACTTATTTTTTTATAAAAAGGTTTATTATGAGATATTGTCGAATATATTATTTATATTGCTAAATAGAAAAATAAAAGGAAGTGATAATATGGACTTTATTATAGATTCAACTATATTGCAATCATTGCTTTTGAGTGTGATATTTCTAGCAATTTTAGTAGAGATAAAAACAGGAGGTACAGGTATAGGAGCATTACTAGGCATTATAGCAGCTGGTGTATTTTTTGGCAGTAGTTATGTGAAAGGTTTAGTCAGCTTATATCAGATTGCAATATTTATTGTGGGGATTATTTTTATCATAATTGAAATATTAACCCCAACGATAGGATTACTTGCAGGACTTGGAGTAGTAGCTATATTATATAGTTTGATTTTAGCTATGGGTGGCGATATTGATGCTATGTTGATGATGGCAATTTCTTTTGTTATTGCGATAATAATTTTTGCGTTGATAATAAAAAAATTACCTACAAGTAAGCTTTGGAGTAAAATAATTTTGACAAAGACATCTTCTAGTGAAGAAGGTTATGTAAGTAGTGTAGATTATTCGAGATATTTGCATAAAGAAGGGATTGTTTTGACAGAACTAAGACCTTCTGGAAGTGTGAAAATCGATGATGATGTATTAGATGTTGTATCTGAAGGTAGTTATATCAGTAAAGGCGAAAAAATTCGTGTAGTAAAAATTGAAGGTATGCGTATTATTGTACGTAAAATCTAAAATAAATTTAAGGAGGATTAATCATGGAAGCGATTATCGGTTCTGGTTTTATCGTAGTAATTGTTATTGTGGCAATTATGTTATTTTTGCATTTTGTACCTATAGGATTGTGGATTTCAGCATTAGCATCAAATGTTCATGTGGGTATATTTACGTTAGTTGGTATGAGAATGCGTAGAGTTCCGCCACAAAAAATTGTATTGCCACTAATCAAGGCAAATAAAGCAGGATTGAATGTCAATGTAAATCAACTTGAAGCACATTATTTAGCTGGCGGTAATGTGGATAAAGTAGTCGATGCACTCATTGCTGCTCATAGAGCACAAATACCACTTCCATTTGAACGCAGTGCAGCTATTGACCTTGCAGGTCGTGATGTATTAGAAGCAGTACAAATGAGTGTAAATCCAAAAGTTATTGAAACACCTGTTGTATCTGCTGTGGCTAGAAATGGTATTGAATTAAAAATTAAAGCAAGGGTTACAGTTCGAGCTAATATTGATAGATTAGTCGGTGGTGCTGGTGAGCCTACAATTATTGCTCGTGTTGGTGAAGGGATAGTAACATCAGTTGGTTCTTCAGAAGCTCATACAGATGTACTTGCTAATCCAGATGATATATCTAAAACTGTACTTGGCAAAGGTTTGGATGCAGGAACAGCTTTTGAAATTTTATCCATTGATATAGCCGATGTTGATGTAGGCAGAAATATCGGTGCAGAACTTCAGACAGACCAAGCAGAAGCTGATAAACGTATAGCTCAAGCAAAAGCTGAAGAAAGACGTGCTATGGCTGTGGCTAAAGAACAGGAAATGAAAGCATATACGCAAGAAATGGAAGCTCGTGTAGTTGAAGCTCAATCAGAAGTTCCACACGCATTAGCAAAAGCTCTTCGTGAAGGTAAACTCGGTGTAATGGATTATTATAATTTAAATAATATCAATGCTGATACGCAAATGCGAGAAGCAATAAGTAAAACAGGAGATAGTACAGTCCCACAAGGACAAGTACCAATAAAATAATTTATCATGGAAGGATTAGCACCTTTTCTGCTCTTTTTGTTTTTTATGATAATAAATATCTATACTGGCCAAAAACGTAGAGAGCAAAAAAAGAAACAAAAACAAGAATTTCCTGATATATATGATAATCCACCACCAAGACAAAATAGAAAAAGAAATCTTGATTATATGATGGCAAAGCCAAAGGTGAATAATGATAATATTGAAATTGTGGCAAATGATTTACAACAAGAAAAAATAAATGATTTAACACAATATATCGATAAATATGAACAGGATTTGCAAAATAGATATCAAGAAAAATTAAAGCAAAATAGAACTAATCTACAGGCAAAAGATTTTATTCAACAAACAGAGATAAAAGCTGTAGATAAGGATAAAAAAATACAAATAGATATTGAAAAAGAGCATATAATAAAAGCAATAACGTATGCTCAAGTTTTAGAACAACCAAAATCACTGCAATATTTAAAGCGATTTGGTATAAAACGCGTAATTCATAAAGATTAAAATAAAGCTATAATCATTAGGAATTTTAAGAAAAATAAAATTTTGTAATGGTTATAGCTTTTTTTATTTATATAATTTATAATAGAAAAGGATTGATTTTCATAAAAGTTGAATAAGAAGTCTTTAAGTAATTTTTTGGTAAAAAGATTTAGCACTATAGAATGAATATGTTATAATGAGAATATGACTATTACTTTAAAAATAATGGAGGGCGAATGCTTTTGCCAAATTTTGCAGAAATAAAAATACCTTTTCAAGACAGAGCAGAAACAATTGGTATTCTTGGTGAAAATGATGAATTTTTGCGAGTTTTAAATGATAGTTTTGCCTGTCGTATTGTTGGTAGAGGTACAGATTTATCAATCAATGGTGAAGAAGGAGAAGTAAATGCTGCCAGTCAAGTTATTGAAGCTTTGCTTTTATTGTATAGACAAGGTACAAAGCTTACAATGCATGAGGTTAGATATAGTATAAAACTGGTTAAAGCAGGTCAATCTAATGAATTAAAATCTTTATTCACAGATGTATTGACTGTTACTTCAAGAGGAAAATGCGTTCGACCAAAGACTATTGGACAGAAAATTTATATTGATGCTATTCGTCGTCATAGCATAACTTTTGGTTTAGGTCCAGCTGGTACAGGGAAAACTTATTTAGCTGTAGTCATGGCTGTTATGGCACTTCGCAATAATGAAGTAGATAAACTTATTTTGACTCGTCCAGCAGTTGAAGCAGGAGAACGTTTGGGCTTTTTACCTGGTGATTTACAAGAAAAAATCGATCCATATTTAAGACCGCTATATGATGCATTACAAGATATTTTAGGTTTAGAAGCTTATCAAAAATTATTAGCTAGAAATATCATTGAAATAGCACCGCTTGCATATATGCGTGGTCGCACATTAGAGAGAGCTTTTGTCATCTTAGATGAAGCTCAAAATACTACACCTAGACAGATGAAGATGTTTTTAACTCGTTTAGGTTTTGGCTCAAAAATGGTAGTAAATGGTGATTTGAGTCAGATTGATTTGCCAAGAGGTAGTGGCTCAGGTTTGACACAGGCGACAAAAATATTAGATGGATTAGAAGGTATTTCTGTGATACATTTTGATGATAGAGATGTTATTCGTCATGATGTTGTTGCACGAATTATTAGAGCTTATGATGCTTATGAAGCTGCTAATCCGCCTAGTGAAAATAAAGATAAGAATTTCTATAAACATAGTTGATAAAGTAATAAATAGCAAAATTAATTTACTAAATGGGAGATTTTATTATGGAAATAATTTTAAGCAATTTACCTGAAAATCTTGAAGTAGATGAAAAATTAAGTGATACAGTGAAAGAAGCTGTAGAAAAAGTTGGTCAATTATATGCTTTAGATAATGCAGAAGTGAGCATTACGCTTACAGATAATGAACATATTCATGAAATAAATCGTGAATATAGAAAAGTGGATAGACCAACAGATGTAATATCTTTTGCTTTGAATGAAGGTGATGAACCTAATATTGAAGGAGAAATTCCTGTAAATATGTTAGGTGATATTATTATTTCTGTAGAAAAAGCGATAGAACAAGCTGGCGATTATGGTCATAGTGTTCGTCGTGAAATAGCATTTTTGACAGTTCATGGTATGCTTCATTTATTGGGATATGACCATATAGAAGAAGCTGACCGTGTAGAAATGCGAAAAGAAGAAGATTTTGTTATGGAACAATTAGGAATAAGTAGAGATTAAAAAGGAGTTAATTTTTTGGAGAATAAACATTTTAAATCAGGTTTTGTAGCAGTTATTGGTAGACCAAATGTAGGAAAATCTACATTGATAAATAGTCTCATTGGACAGAAAATAGCGATAATGTCTGATAAACCACAGACTACACGCAATAAAATTATGTGTGTATTGACTACAGATAATGAACAAGTAATTTTCTTAGATACGCCAGGTATTCATAAACCTTTGCATAAATTAGGTGAATACATGGTAAAAGCAGCAGAAGGCACATTAAAAGAAGTTGACGCTATTTTATTTGTTGTTGATGCTACTGAAGATTTAGGTGGCGGTGAATGTTATATTATGGAACGTTTGCAAGCTACAAAAAAACCAGTTATTTTGATTGTAAATAAATTGGATTTAATTGATAGACAATCCGTATTGCCAATAATTGAAAAATATACAAAAGCATATGATTTTGCAGGTGTAGTGCCAATTTCTGCTAAAGAAAAAATGAATTTGGATAGTTTACTTGCAGAATTAAATAAATATTTACCAGAAGGGCCACAGTATTATCCAGCAGATACAGTAACTGACCAACCAGAACGTTTGATAGCTGCGGAAATGATACGTGAAAAGGTACTTCATTTGACTCGTGATGAAATACCACATGCTATAGCTGTAGATATTGAGGAAATGAAATCCCGTGCTAATGATAAAGTTTATATTCGTGCAACTATCTATGTTGAACGTGAATCACAAAAGGGAATTGTCATTGGTAAACGTGGTGCATTATTAAAAGAAATAGGGGCATTAGCTCGCAAAGATATCGAGACAATGCTTGGCTCTAAAACTTATTTAGATCTATGGGTAAAAGTCAAAAAAGATTGGCGCGACCGCAGTAATGTACTTCGTGAATTAGGTTTTAGAGATTGATAAAGGAAGACGTGCTTAACATGATGAATAGATTATCACATTATTTTATTAATGGGCTTATAGTATTAGTACCAATTGTTATAACTTACTTTGTAATTGCTACAGTATTTGCCTTAGTAGAAGGTATAGTAGAAAGTTATATACCACTTAAATTTCCAGGTGCAGGTGTAGCCTTATTAATTATCGTTATTTTAGTTGCTGGCTGGATAACATCAACTTGGACATGGGCTTCTCAGCGAATTATCAGCTATTTTGAAACAGTAGTAGATAAAATTCCAGTTGTAAAATTTATTTACAATAGTGTTAAGCGTGTTTCTACAATGTTATTTGAATCAAAAACGATGTTTAGTCAAGTCGTTTTAATTCCTTATCCACATCCAAATGTAAAAACTATTGGATTTTTAATGCCAAAACCATCATCATTACTTGCTCCATATTTAAGTAAAGATGAAGAATATGAATCTGTATTTTTACCATGGAGTTTAAATATGACTTCTGGATTTAATGTATTTGTACCTAAAAAAGATATAATTTATGTGGATATCTCTGTAGAAGATGCTTTTCAATATATATTGACAGCTGGTGGTGTAATGCCAGGTGCAGATGTAAAAGCAGATTTAGCAAAAATACAAGAAGTTAAGGAAAAAATGGAAAAAGCTCAACAAGAAAAAAATATGGATTCTGTTGAAAACAAGTAAAATATTAAAAGGGAAAATAAACTAATATGGCTATTTATACAACAGAAGTATTAGTTTTAGGTGTAAAAAATTGGGGTAACGCAGATAAAATCGTTACCCTTTTATCACCTACTTATGGGAAAATAACAGCAGCAGCATATGGTTGTCGACGTCCTAAAAGTTCATTAGCAGCATCTATGCAACCTTTTTCATGGTTAGATATTCAATTATCTAAAGGGGAAAAGATGGATACAGTTCGCCAATGTGAACATAAAGGATTTTTTTCTGATTTATATGAGGATTTGACGGCAATGGCATATGCTTCTTTTATTGCAGAATTAGCTAAAGAATTATGCAGTGAAGATGAATCACAAGCAGAGATTTATGAAAAATTATTAAAGATTTTGCCTTGTCTAACAAAATTTAATCCTCGTATTTGTGCTTTAGCTAGTGCTTATCAGATTTTTGAATATACTGGCTGTCAACTTCATTATAGTCAGTGTGCATTATGTGGAAGTAAAATCGAAGGCGATTGTCATTTTGATGCCATGCAAGGTGGAGCAATCTGCACATCTTGCAGTCAAGGAAAGCAGATAAATTATCCAGCTTCAGTAAGATTATTTATAGAGCATCTTTTACATTTAGATTGGGATAATCCACCTAAATTTCAAGTAAAAGGTATTGATTTGATAAATGCTGAAAAAATTCTATTAGATTATATACAATCCTTAATTGGCAAGCCTTTTAAATCACTTACTTTTATTAAGCAAGTTACAAGTTTATCGTAAATAAATTTTATAAAAATATTTGCAAAATTTATTCAAAAAAGCAGGATTTTTAGCTATATATGCAGAATATAACTAATATAAAATAACTTGAAAATATATTATAATCAAGGCACCAAGGAGGGTTTGGTTATGGATAACGTAAAACGTATTTTAGTTCCAATCGATAGCTCTGAAATTGCTGAACGTGCTATGCAACAGGCTATAAAAATTAATCGCTTTAATGAAGCAGAAGTTCATATTTTATATGTAGCAGATATTAATAAGTTAGCAATTAATGCTTATTTATCTGGTAACGTATTGATTGAAATTGAAAAAGCAGGTCAACGTATTTTAAATGCAGCAAAAGAATTGTTCCCAGAAGGAATGAAAATTGTTTGTGCATATAGAACTGGAGACCCAGCTGAAGCAATTAGAGATTATGAAAAAGAAATTTCTGCAGATTTAATTGTTATGGGTAGTAGAGGTTTAGGTCTTGTACGAGGTGTATTGCTTGGTAGCGTAAGTAAATATGTGTTAGAACATGCCAAATGCCCAGTTTTGATTGTAAAATAATATAAATATTAATTAAAAAACTAACCCCAATAATTAGTACATTCTATTTATTGGGGTTTTTGTTTTGTATTAAATTTAATTTGTATTAATAGGGTTAATATCCACTGTTATATTTTTATCAATATCTACTTTACATTCACGCAAATAATTTCGTAAGGTATCTAAATCATTTGTTTTTAATAGTAAATTAAAGCGATACATTCCTTTGAAATTTGCGATTAAAGATGGAGCAGGGCCCATGACAATAATATTTTTATTATCTTGGAATTTATTTTTAATGAGTTTTTTTAAATTTTGTGCTTTAGTTAAAGCATTTTCTTCATTTTCGTCTTGAATTATTAATTTTATAAGCCGACAGAAAGGCGGATAATACATAGCTTTACGCAATAAAATTTCTTCATTATAAAAATGATTATAATCTTGTTGAATACCGCATTGTACAGCATAATGTTCTAAATTATACGTTTGTACGATTACTTGTCCACGTTTATTTTTTCTACCAGCACGACCAGCCGTTTGAGTTATTAAACCAAAACAACGTTCTCCTGCTCTAAAATCTGGTAAATTTAGGCTAGAGTCTGCACTTATGATGCCAACAGCTGTTACGGTAGGAATATCATGACCTTTAGCGACCATCTGCGTACCTAATAAAATATCATATAGACCAGCTTTAAATTGCTTTAAGATATCTAGATGAGCGAATTTTTTGCCAGTAGTATCTCTATCTAAGCGAATTATTCTAGCTTGAGGAAATAAAGTGGATAATTCTTCTTCAAGTTTTTCTGTTCCTGAGCCGAAAAATTTAATATATTTACTATTACATTTTGGGCAAATAGTAGGAACGGTTTCTGTAATATCACAATGATGGCATTGTAAGATGCCACGGCGATGATAAACAAGAGGTAAACCACAGTACTTACACTTGATAACATGACCGCAAGCTCTGCACATTACAAAAGTGGAAAAGCCTCTGCGATTTAACATGATGATAATTTGTTCTTTTTTGGCTAGAGTATCTGCAATTAATTCTTTTAATTTTAAAGAAATGATTTTTCGATTGCCCATGCGTAGTTCTTCACGCATGTCCACTCCTTCAATATATGGTAAAGGGAGGTTATCTATTCGATTAGGCATTTTTAATAAAACATATTCGCCTATTTGCGCTTTGTAATAACTCTCTAAAGAAGGTGTAGCACTACCCATGATTAAAGTAGCATGATAAATTTCAGCCATTTTTTCAATGATATCATGACTGTGGTATCGAGGTGATTCATCTTGCTTATATGAAGGGTCATGTTCTTCGTCCATTACAATTAAGCCTAAATCTTCAAATGGAGCAAATAATGCTGAACGAGCTCCAATGATGATACCTACCTGTTTAGTGCGAATTCGCCAAAATGTATCATTTCTTTCTCCAACGGATAATCTACTATGAATAACAGCGACATCATCAGTAAAATATTCTTTAAAGGAAGTTACTAATTGCCCTGTAAGGACGATTTCAGGAACTAATATAAGGACTTGTTTACCTAAAGCACGTGCTTTTAAAGCCATTTCTATATAGATTTGAGTTTTGCCACTACCTGTAACGCCATATAGTAAAAATTTTTGCTTGCCTTGATGTTGAGCTATTTCTATATTTTTTAAGGCTGTCATTTGGTCTGATGTCAGTTTTTTATCTGTATTTTGTTTAGTAGTTATTTGGTGATAACTATCTCGCAATATTTGTTTCTTTTCTAATTTTATATAGTCTAAATCAGCAAGTGCTTTTAGTGTAGGTAGAGAGATTTTTTCATTTGCTAAATCTTTAGTAGAAGCTTCTTTTATTTTAGCTAAATATAATAGAGCTTTTTTTTGAGCTGGTTTATTTTTTAAAGTTGCTAAAATATCATCATTAACTGTTACATTTAAAGAGGCATAAGTGATATAAATTTTATTAGCTTTTGTTTTATAAGTATAATCTCGGATAATTAGTTTTTTGGCGATGAGTTTATCTAGTAAAGAAGATAAATTATCAATTGTATTGAATTTATGTCGTAAAGTCAATAAATCAGTATTTTTTTGTAGAGAAAGATATTCAAGCAAAGATATTTCAATTGGTGATAGTTTATTTTTAGGGAATAAATCATATTCTTGTTGGTTTATATTAAAAATAGGGCGAATTTGTACACTATTTTTTCCGGGGATAAATAACCGCATAGTTTCACCTAAAGAACATAGATAAAAATCAGCCATCCATTTGGCGGTAGTATACATTTGAGGTGTAAACCAAGCTTCCGTATCAATAATATCTTTGATTTCTTTTAATTTAGTTATATCTATATTATGTTCGCTATTTGCATATATTTTAATAATAAAGCCTTCCATAATTCTATTGCCGAAAGGCACTAAAACACGACAACCTTCTTTTAAAATATCAAATTTCTCAGGAATTATATAAGTGTAAGCCTTAGCAATACTTTTAACGGGAATATTAATATATATATCTGCAAGTTTTTTCATGTAATCACGTACCTAATCAAGTAATATGTTTATATTATAATATATCTATTTAATTTTAGAAAATAAGAAAATATGAGAGAGGATATTTTATATGTATTACAGAATTTTATAATTAAAATAATTTGCGTGAAGGAGAATTTTTATGAATCCATTATTAAGAAGATTATTGCTAATTATATTAGGAATATCGATAGCATTTTCGTTTTTATCGTTTTTTTCGGCAAAATAGATTGAAAGGAGATTTTATAATGTTAAAAAACAGAATTAAAAAATCTATTGGTATTTTAACTATGGCATGTTTCTTAGCAACACCTATTAGTTATGTCATAAGTGCAAATACAACAGAGGCTGCTCCGCTACCTCCACCTAGACATAGGATGGCACCACCTCCACCACCACAGCATAAAGCACCAGATTGGAAAAAAGCACCACCTCCTCATAAAGACAGATGGAAGCCAGCACCTAAAAGACAAGCTCCACCGCCTCCACCACCTAGACATGGTCGTCATAGATAAAGAAAAACCTCTGATAAATTATTTATCAGAGGTTTTTTATATAATATTATTATAAGCCAGCTTGTTTTCTTAATGTTTCAGCTTTATCAGTATGTTCCCAAGGAAGATCTACATCTGTACGACCGAAATGACCATAAGCTGCTGTTTGAGCGTAAATTGGACGACGTAAGTCTAATTCTTTGATGATACCTGCTGGACGAAGGTCAAAGTTATCATTTACAAGTTTTGTGATAACGTCTTCAGCTACTTTATTAGTGCCAAAAGTATTGATGCTGATAGATACAGGTTTTGCAACACCAATAGCGTATGCTAATTGGATTTCACATTTATCAGCAAGACCAGCAGCTACGATATTTTTAGCTACATAACGAGCCGCATATGCTGCAGAACGGTCTACTTTTGTTGGATCTTTACCGGAGAAAGCTCCGCCACCATGACGAGCCATACCACCATAAGTATCAACAATGATTTTACGACCAGTAAGACCAGTATCACCTTGTGGACCGCCGATAACGAATTTACCAGTAGGATTGATGAAATATTTTGTTTCATCTGTTAAAAGTTCAGCAGGAACAACAGGTTTAATTACTTTTTCCATGAGGTCTTGTTTAATTTGTTCTAAAGTAACATCTGGGTCATGTTGAGTAGAGATAACAATAGTATCTACAGCAACAGGTTTACCATCTTCATAAACAACTGTTACTTGAGTTTTACCATCTGGACGAAGATAAGAGAGTTCACCAGATTTTCTAACTTCAGTAAGACGACGAGCAAGTTTATGAGCTAAAGCGATAGGAAGAGGCATATATTCAGGAGTTTCATTTGTAGCATAACCGAACATCATACCTTGGTCACCAGCACCGAGATCTGTTTCGTCTGCTTCGCCTTCTTTTGCTTCTAAAGATTTATCTACACCCATAGCAATATCAGGGGACTGTTCATCAATAGATAAAGAAATACCACAAGTATCGCAGTCTAAACCGAATTTTGCACGAGTATAACCGATATTGCGGATAGTTTCACGAACGATAGATGGAATATCTACATAGCAATCAGTGGATATTTCACCAGCTACATGGATTTGACCAGTCATAGCGAAAGTTTCACAAGCTACACGACCATTTGGATCTTTGGCTAAAATTGCATCTAAAATGCTATCAGAAATTTGGTCTGCTACTTTATCAGGATGACCTTCAGTAACAGATTCAGAAGTAAATAATACTCTGTTGGACATTTAGGAACCTCCTAGTATATTTTTTTATATCTTAACAATTAAAAAATAACATAAAAAAAACTCTCTAAACTTAAACGCGAGAGAGTTTATATCCATCTCTCATCTTCTAAGTAAAACTTAAAGGATTTGGCACCGTTTGATAAATGCTCAATGGTTGCCGCAACGTCATTGGGCCAGTCCCTCAGTTGCTCTTGATGAGTTATTCTATATAATTGCTAATCATTATCATATAGAAAAAATAGATTTTTGTCAATATCTTTGTTATAAAAATAATTTATTATTCTAATCTAAAATATAAATAAGAAGGCTCCTAAAAATAGAAGCCTTCTTGGAGAATTTTATTAAATCATATTGTTTCTATAAGTTGCATAGAGTTCTTTTAATTCTTCCATTTTATCATACATTTCTACCTGTAAGCTAGAAGCTGTAGCAAAATCTCCAGAATTTAAAGCATTGATTAACTGAGTGAATAAGGATTTATTATCGATGCTGTCTTTAGCAAGATAATAACGAATGCGGTTGAGTTTATTCCAGTTGTAAGAATCTTCATCAGTTACATATGCAGATTTAATTTCTTTAAATTTGCTGATAAGCATACGATTTTCAGGAATAATACGGCTGATAAGTTCAGTTTTCCAACGAATTAATTCACCTTCAACAAATGCATCGATAATTTTATCGCTGAATGCTTTACCTTCAGTTAAAACTGCACGTTTTTCAGGATATTTTTTCAAGTTAGAGAAGTTTTCCCAAACTGTTGCAGGATGTACACCAAAACGTTGATGACGTTCTTCTTCAGTATAATCTTCAAATACATCATCTTCAGCACGATAAGCACGGTCTTTTTCTAAGTAACCAGCATCATCACCTACATCTTTGGAGATTTCAGCAAGTAATTCAGCAGTAGTTTTAGTAACAGCGTATTTAACACCATCAAGAATAGATGTATAAATAGCAGCAAGTACAAGATAAGTGTTTGTATATGGATTACAAGCGCGAAGTTCAAAACGAGTAGCTTTTGGATTGTTAACATCACGAATAAGACCAGCTAAGATTGTACGGTTACGAGATGGTACTTCTGGTTTATGACCTAAGGAAGTAACAATACATACAGGAGCTTCAAAACCTGGTTTTAAACGGTTTAAGGAGTCATTAGTTGCGGATACGAATGGGTTGATAACTTCATAGTTTTTAAGTAAGCCCATGATAGCACCATAACCTACAGCACTCATGAAGTCTTTTTTCATATCAGTTGGTGCGAATAAGTTTACGAAAGAACCATCATTCATGATAGCACCAATACCGAAATGAGTATGTTCACCATTACCAGCAAGACCGATCATAGGTTTTGCTTTGAAGTTTACTTCAAGACCATTTTCACGGAAGATTTCTTTTACAAGGATACGAACAACAAGTTCATTATCAGCAGCTTGAAGTGCATCAGCGAATTTCCAGTCAATTTCTACCTGTTCGCAAACATGAGTCATATTACCATCAGTATCCATATGACCTTTCATACCACCAACTTCTTTATGACCCATTTCAGGGGAAAGACCATAAGCTTCAAGAGCTAACATGCACTGTTCAAGAGCTGTACGAACAGCACCGCGTGTACGTTGCCAATATTGTTCTTGCATAACCTGAGATGCGGACATTTCAGGGATATCTGCTTCACTAAGTGGAGTTTTTACCCAGAATTCAAGTTCAGTAGCGGAAGTAAATACGATATCTTTTACATCTGCGCCATTGATATGTTCTAAGCCGGAGATTTTAGCATTATTTTTAAAGAGGTCTAATAAACCTTTTTTTACATAAATTAAAGTGTTAGCTAAGATGGAACGGGAGTCTACAGCTTTGCCATCATGAATAAGAGCTGCAGGAATACGGAGAGTACCAACTGGTTTACCGAGTTCATCATCATAGCTTTCGATATTGTAATCAACGAACCAATTAACAGTAGGATCAATTGGCATATCTACTTTAGCATTATTTAATGTAGCAATACCTGTTAATACTACAGAAGAACCATCTGTTTGAACAGCAGAGCCATTATAGAAAGAGTCAATATCTTCAAGAAAAACTCTCATAGGAATTTTTTCATCAGTATCATTACCAGCTAAATCGATACCTACTAAAGAAACAAATTTAATTTCAGGATGTTGTTTCAATGTAGCAATAATATCTTCTTTTTTAGAATTTGCAGGAATAACATATAATAAATCGTTCATTAAAAGACCCACCTTTTATTAACAAAATTTATGTAGCAACTAAAAAAAGCCGTATGAAAACAACTCTGGTTACATTAATAGTATAATAACCCCCTACTAAAATAAAAATATAAATTAAAAGAAATTTTATTTTAGATTAAAATCATTATAATACTAATGAACAGATGTCTCATATGGCCCCATTGCCTTTGCTGTTCTGTTTTACGTGATTTATAATATCATATTCAAAAGTATTTGTCTAGTAGTTATTTTTTATTTTTAATTGTAACATTGTATTTTTATTATTTATTTTTTATTGAAAATTGTTAAGAGTCCATAAAATAAAGGTATTTATAAATAATTTCTAATAAAAAATACACCCTAAAAGCTATAAAATAATTACTTTTAGGGTGTATTAAATAAATTTATTTAAGGATTATTTATTTTAATATTATGCTTCCATTTTACGAATTGGATTAAATGTAAATTCATCACCATTTACATTAATATCTACAGTATCGCCTTCTTTGATATTACCTTTGATGATTTCTTTACTTAATTGAGTTTCTACAGTATGAGATAATAATCTACGAAGTGGACGAGCACCAAAGTTTGGTTCAAAACCTTCGTCTGCAAGTTTTTCTAAAGCCTCATCAGACCAAGAAAGTGAGATATTAACTTGATGTTGTAGACGTTTATTGAGATTTTCAAGCATAATGCGAGCAATTTGACGTACTTGTTCTTTAGCTAAAGCTTTGAATACGATGATATCATCAACACGATTTAAAAATTCAGGACGGAAATAATCTTTTAAGATATCACGTACTAATTTTTCAGCTGTAGCAAAATCTTCTTGATTTAAGATTTCATGACTGCCTAAGTTTGAAGTCATAATGATAACAGTATTTTTGAAGTTTACAACTCTACCTTTACCATCAGTTAAACGACCATCATCTAAGATTTGTAATAATACATTGAATACATCACGATGAGCTTTTTCGATTTCATCAAGTAAAATTACGCTATATGGACGACGGCGAACTGCTTCAGTGAGTTGACCACCTTCATCATAGCCAACATATCCTGGAGGAGCCCCGATTAAACGAGCTACAGAATGTTTTTCCATATATTCGCTCATATCGATACGAATGATACTGCGTTCATCATCAAATAGACTTTCAGCTAAAGTTTTTGCAAGTTCAGTTTTACCTACACCAGTAGGGCCGAGGAAAATGAAAGAACCGATTGGACGATTAGGGTCTTTGATACCAGCACGAGCACGGATAATAGCTTCACTTACGGCTTTTACAGCTTCATCTTGACCGACTACACGTTCATGAAGAACATCTTCTAAATGCACTAGTTTTTCTCTTTCACCTGTGAGCATTTTAGTAACAGGAATACCAGTCCAACGACTTACTACTTGGGCAATATCTTCTTCAGATACTTCTTCTTTTAAGAGACGATTGCCTTCTTCATCATGAACAGCTTTTTCCATTTCTTCAAGTTCTTTTTGAAGTTGTGGTAATTTACCGTATTTGATTTCAGAAGCTTTGGCATAATCGCCACTGCGTTGAGCTTTTTCCATTTCAGTATTGGCACTATCCATTTCTTTTTTGATAGCACGTACACGAACAATACCTTGTTTTTCTTTATCCCATTTTGCTTTTAATTCATTTTCTTCATTTTGTAATTTAGTTTTTTCATCAATGAGTTTAGCAAGTTTTTCTTTAGATGCTTCATCAGTTTCTTTATTTAATGCTTCTTCTTCTATTTGTAATTGCATGATTTTACGACGCAATTTTTCAATAGGTTCTGGCATAGATTCGATTTCAGTACGAAGTTTAGCAGCAGCTTCATCAACTAAGTCGATAGCTTTATCTGGTAGAAATCTATCGGAGATATATCTATCAGATAATACAGCTGCAGAAACAAGTGCATTATCACGAATTCTTACACCGTGATGAACTTCATAACGTTCTTTTAAGCCACGTAAGATGGAGATAGTATCTTCTACAGATGGCTGACCTACCATTACAGGTTGGAAACGACGTTCAAGAGCTGTATCTTTTTCAATATATTTACGGTATTCATTTAAAGTAGTGGCACCAATACAGCGGAGTTGTCCACGTGCTAACATTGGTTTTAATAAGTTACCAGCGTCCATAGCACCTTCAGTTGCACCTGCACCTACTACAGTATGAATTTCATCGATGAATAATAAAATCTGTCCATCGGATTTAGAGATTTCATTTAATACAGATTTTAGACGTTCTTCAAATTCACCACGATATTTAGCACCAGCGATTAATGAGCCCATATCAAGAGAATATAATGTTTTATTTTTTAGAGATTCTGGAACATCACCTGCTACGATACGGCGAGCTAGACCTTCAACGATAGCAGTTTTACCAACACCAGGTTCACCGATTAATACTGGGTTATTTTTAGTACGACGAGATAAGATTTCGATAGTACGGCGGATTTCTTCATCACGGAGCAATGTGGAGCTGTAAATGGGGAGGAGACACATTGATGGATCTTTCGACCGGAGAGAACATACACGAAACGCGGGAATGGATCATCCGCAACTGTCCCGTTCCGGTGGGGACCGTACCTATCTACCAGGCTCTGGAAAAGGTAAACGGAAAGGTAGAAGACCTGACCTGGGAACTGTATCGCGACACACTGATCGAGCAGTGTGAGCAGGGAGTGGACTACTTCACCATCCATGCGGGCATCCGCCGGCATAATGTGCACCTGGCGGAAAAACGCCTCTGCGGCATCGTATCCCGAGGCGGAAGTATCATGAGCAAATGGTGTCTGGTGCACGACCGGGAAAGCTTCCTTTACGAACACTTCGATGACATCTGCGACATCCTGGCACAATACGATGTCGCAGTGTCGCTCGGCGACGGCCTACGGCCCGGATCGACCCACGACGCCAATGATGAAGCGCAATTTGCCGAGCTCGACACAATGGGCGAACTGGTGGTGCGCGCCTGGGAGAAAAACGTACAGGCATTTGTCGAAGGACCGGGACATGTGCCGATGCACAAGATACGCGAAAACATGGAACGCCAGATTGAAAAATGCCACAATGCCCCGTTCTATACGCTCGGCCCGCTGGTGACGGACATCGCTCCGGGATACGACCACATCACTTCGGCTATCGGAGCGGCACAAATAGGATGGCTGGGAACAGCTATGCTATGCTATGTGACCCCTAAAGAGCACCTCGCCCTGCCCGATAAAGAAGATGTACGCGTGGGAGTAATCACTTATAAAATAGCCGCCCATGCGGCCGATCTGGCCAAAGGACACCCGGGGGCACAGGTACGCGACAACGCACTGAGCAAAGCCCGGTACGAATTCCGGTGGAAAGACCAGTTCGACCTGTCGCTCGATCCGGAACGTGCATTCTCTTACTTCCATGCCGGACGGCATACCGACGGAGAGTATTGCACCATGTGCGGACCGAATTTCTGCGCGATGCGACTGAGCCGCGATCTGAAGAAAACTCAAAAACAAAAATAGGATGACCGTAACGGAAAGGACAGCGGAATACCGGAAAGCACTCGATGTGCCTATCTCCCAACTGGAGACGGACCGGATTGTAAAAGAAATCCTGGATCGACCGGAGAACTTCGACAACATTTACCGGCTGACGTCGGACGATAAATTATTGGTGTCCTGGCGGGCCTTATGGATATGCGACAAACTGTGCAGGCAGAAGCCGGAGTGGCTGATCCCTTTCAGGGAAGAGCTGACCGGAAGGTTGATGTCCTGTGGGCACGATGGCTCGAAACGACTGCTTCTTTCCATACTCTACCATGCACCCGCAACGAAGGTGCCTTCCGTGGCTCTGCTCAACTTCTGCCTGGACGCCATGCTGTCGCCCCAAGAGAGTATCGGCGTGCAATCGCTCGCCATCCGAATGGCTTACCGCCTGTGCGAGCCCGAGCCGGAGTTGCTGTATGAGCTGCGTACCATACTGGAGAGTACAGAAACGGAAATGTATTCGACCGCCGTAAAATCGGCTGTACGGAACACATTGAAGAAGATTAACCAGAAGAATAAAAAGAAAAAATAAAATGTTTTCAGATGAATTAGAAAAGATTTCCTGGGAAGAGACGACTAAAGCCATCTATTCCAAAACTGACGCTGATGTGCGCCGCGCATTGTCGAAGGAACACTGCGATGTAAATGATTTTATGGCATTGATTTCGCCGGCTGCCGCTCCATATCTGGAGACGATGGCACGTCTCAGCCGGAAGTATACGATGGAACGCTTCGGAAAAACAATCTCGATGTTCGTGCCTCTCTATATTACAAATTCTTGTACAAACTCGTGTGTATACTGCGGCTTTAACCACAACAACCCGATGAAGCGTACCATCCTTACGGAAGAAGAGATGGTGAACGAGTACAAGGCGATCAAAAAGCTGGCCCCCTTTGAGAATCTGTTGCTGGTGACAGGCGAGAATCCTGCCAAAGCCGGAGTGGACTACATCGAACGTGCCCTCTTGCTGGCAAAGCCCTACTTTGCTAACCTTCAGATTGAAGTAATGCCACTTAAAGCAGAAGAATATGAACGACTTACACATGCAGGTCTGAACGGGGTCATCTGCTTTCAGGAAACGTATAACAAAGCCAATTACAACATCTACCACCCCCGCGGCATGAAGTCTAAATTCGAATGGAGGGTCAACGGATTCGACCGCATGGGACAGGCCGGAGTACACAAGATAGGAATGGGCGTACTGATCGGACTGGAGGAATGGAGAACGGATATCACCATGATGGCCTATCATCTCCGCTACTTGCAAAAGCATTATTGGAAAACGAAATATAGTGTCAACTTCCCCCGCATGCGCCCGTCGGAAAACGGAGGCTTCCAGCCCAATGTGGTGATGAACGACCGTGAGTTGGCACAAGTGACTTTTGCGATGCGCATCTTCGACCATGATGTAGACATCTCCTACTCTACCCGCGAAAGCGCAGCCTTCCGTAACCACATGGCTACGCTCGGAGTGACCACCATGAGTGCGGAAAGCAAAACGGAACCGGGAGGATACTTTACCTATCCGCAAGCACTGGAACAGTTTCACGTAAGCGACGAGCGGAAAGCCGTGGAGGTGGATGCAGCACTACGGTCGCTGGGGCGGATACCGGTATACAAAGACTGGGACACGGCGCTGACGCTACCCCAATGCTGATAACTGAAATAAAAGGGAATTTATGGAAAGATACAGCAGACAAACCATGCTTCCGGAAATAGGAGAAGTAGGACAGCTAAAGCTAAAAGCTGCCAAAGTACTGATTGTAGGCGTGGGAGGACTCGGTTCTCCCATCGCCCTCTATCTGGCCGGCGCTGGAGTGGGTACCATCGGGTTGGCAGATGACGACGAAGTGAGCCTCAGCAATCTGCAGAGGCAGATACTCTACACGGAGGAGGAAGTGGGCGACCTGAAGGCTATCTGTGCCTCCATGCGGATCAGCGCCCTCAACAGGGAGATAAAAGTGAATGCCTGTCCGGGAAGGCTAAGTAAAGAAAATGCACGTGATCTGATAGGCCAGTATGACATCATCGTGGACGGTTGCGATAACTTTGCAACCCGGTATCTGCTCAGCGATGTCTGTTCGGAGCTCGGGAAACCGTATGTATACGGTGCTATCTGCGGATTTGAAGGACAAGTGTCCGTCTTCAACTACGGAGAAGGAACTCAACGGAAAACTTATCGTGACCTCTACCCGGACGAAGAAGGAATGTTACACATGCCTTCTCCTCCCAAGGGGGTGGTCGGAGTGACACCGGCAGTAACGGGCAGTGTGGAAGCATGCGAAGTTCTCAAAATCATTTGTGGATTCGGAGAGGTCCTGGCAGGCAAACTATGGACAATTGACTTGCGAACATTGCAATCTAACATATTTTCACTATAAAGGTTGGTTTCTGAGTAAGTTAATTAGTAACTTTGCTAAACTTAACAGTTTAACAAAAGAAATGAAACTTATCGTAGTAACGACGCCTACTTTCTTTGTAGAAGAAGATAAGATTATCACTGCTCTTTTTGAAGAGGGACTGGATATTCTGCATCTCAGAAAACCGGAAACACCGGCTATGTATTCAGAGCGCCTGTTGACACTGATTCCGGAGAAATACCACAAACGGATTGTCACGCACGAACACTTCTATCTGAAAGAAGAATTCAACCTGATGGGAATTCATCTGAATGCACGAAATCCCAAAGAACCGCATGACTATTCGGGACATATCAGTTGTTCGTGTCACTCGGTGGAGGAAGTGAAGAATAAAAAGCACTTTTATGATTATGTATTCATGAGCCCGGTTTATGACAGTATCTCGAAAGAGGGATATAACTCACCCTATACAGCCGAAGAACTGCGCCTGGCAGCCAAAGACAAGATCATTGACAACAAGGTGATGGCTTTGGGAGGTATTACGCCGGATAACATACTGGAAGTGAAAGATTTCGGATTCGGAGGTGCAGTAGTTTTAGGAGATTTATGGGGCAAATTCGACGCTTGCTCCGACCAGGATTACCTGGCAGTGATAGAACACTTCAAGAAGCTGAAAAGAATGGCGGACTGAACGAAACGACAACAGACAAAATAAAATAGGGTGATTCTCCTTGCGGAGATCACCCTATTTCGTTGAAACCTATTTGATTAAAATTCGTAATGGAATCCGAATGTAAGGTCTTCACTGCTTGCGCTAAAGCCAAAACCGTTACCCATATAATCGTCCTTATATCCCAGGAAGCCACATTTGGCAACCAGGCTGAAATGCTGGTTCAACTTGATAGCGATACCCGGTTTCAGACCGATCTCGAAACCGTTTACAGCATCACCGCCATCTTTCACCTTAGTGGTAGCAAAACCAAATCCGCCATCGACAAACAGACGTACGATCTTGTTTTCATAATAAGAAAAACGTGCGTAAGGAGCAATGGCAAATGTGTTTGTCGAGATATGCTCCTTGTATTCATGGTTGAACTGAAGCTCAACGCCCAATGCCCATTGTTCGCTCAGGTTGTATCCGATCTCCGGAGCCAGTTTAAAGGAAGTGGTATTGGCATCATCATTACGCCACAAACCTACGGTACCTCCCATGTAAAGGTCTTGTGCCTTAACAGATAAAGTTGCAATAGCAACAAATAAAAACAATACAATCTTTTTCATCTTCTTAGTAGTTTTAATTAAATACACCTATTTTGAAAACAAACAAAAGAATAATTTCACTTTTGTTTCGGGGCGCAAAAGTATATCATATTCATTAATTAAACAACTATTTCGATCATTATTCACCGGAGAGCAAAATGAAAAAAGCCGCTTGTAATTGATTTACAGCGGCTTTTCTATTTAAATATTTACCGGTTTCCCTCAGAACTTATAACCTACGCTAATAGAAAGATTCAGATTCTTACCATTTACGTTGTCCATGACATCGACAAACCCGAACTGACCGTCAAGCCCTGCGATAATCTTGCCAAACTCCGCGGCAACACCGATACCAAGACCTACATCGCCACGTTTCAGCAGACCGTCGTCACCAAAGGTATCGACTTCCAAGCGCCCTTTGCCCAGATCTACTTTAGAATTACCCGCGATACCGCAAGCAAAATAAGGACCTGCACTCAACACGATATTAGTATTATCGGCTACTTTGAAACGCGCAGCAGCCATAACCGGCAGTTCCAGATAAACAGCATTCACACTCAGTTCGTCCTTCTTGGCACCTTTGGAAGATACAAACAAAGAGGGCTGCAACGACCAGATTTCATTAAATCCATACTCCATGCCACCGCCTATCTTGAATCCTACTTTGGCATTCATGTCAAAATCACCGGTAAAGTTACTGATATTCATTCCCACCTTGGCATTCCAGCTCACTTGAGAAAAGCCCACAACCGAAACGAGGGCAAACAATACAAACACAAGATTTCTTTTCATAATTCTGTAATTTTAGTTTGTTAAAAATATAATAAGTAAGGTTTCATAAGATAAAGGAAATATTTTTATTTGAATTATACAAATATTTACTCTACATTTTAGGTTTCCGCCGGCTTTTCTCTCCTGTAGGCTCTGTCTGCACCATACAGATATATACAAAAAGGCGAGGCTACCCTCTTGGAGTAGCCTCACACAAACCAGTTAATCTAAAGTTATTCTTCGATGGCTGCCTGTGCCGCTGCCAGACTAATATATTAATCAATAAGTTAGCATTCTGCTGTAAACATATAGTAAACTATACCTTATTATATATAGAATTACTCCATTTACATCATAGTCTATTATACCCATTTGCTCTACTACAAAAGTAGCATTAAGTTTTTAATAAAATTGTTTTGGAGAAAAAGTTTTTCACTTCTTTTTAATTATAAAATTACTTGCTATCACAGATTAATCTACTCCAGAAGGTAGAACCTAAAATAGCATAGTTTTCTTCAATACTCTTATCAATGAAGAATAGTTCAGAGTAAGGGTGTCCCTCATATTCAAAATTGAGTTTGACTGCCTTACACTCCCTAAACTTGTTATCACTGCACCAAACAATTTTCTTCCCAACATAATGGAATATATCTTTCAATGAAATACTATCTACATAAGCAGGAAGAAAAGGAAGGGAGTTATTATATTCAGGTTTTGTACTTACTGCTCCTATACCATTATTCAAAAGAGAATCCCTCTGCTTATCTGTTTTGAAGAAAGCTAAGAAAGTAGGACTAATCAAATTATGTTTCATTCTTTTGTCCAGAAAGAATGTAAAGCCTAAACCTTTTACCTGAATAAATACTTCTATTTCATCTTTCCTTGTAGTCATATCCATACAGTTTTTTAAACTTCTCCTTTGCTTGTTCTTCAACTATATCATCTGGAATAAACTCTGCATATTCATCTGCTGATTTTATCTGCCTAACTATTTTGTCAAAGTGATAATCATCTCTGAGCTGTTGATTTTCTTTCTCATCTTCTTCATTAAGATTGCCAGTGAGATGTCTTATCTTATAGTCTTGTTGCTCTATAGTTTTCTTATTGGATTTCATTTCTACATATAGGAGTATTGCAGCTCCTATAGCAAGTATTGCTATACCTTCAATCATGTCTTAATTCTAAGTTGTTAAAATCTATAATCCATTTATTTTCCAACATAAAGTCTGTGCCAAGTAAACCATGTACCTGTATTCCACTTTCTATTTCAATACCTTTAAAAGCATTCAGTAGAGACTTTACACAGAACTTAGGCTTATATGTCAGACCTTCAAAAGTGAAAGGTAGAGTAATCACATCTACCTTGTGCATAGTTCCATCTATTCCACTGATGCTATAGTCCCCAATAGATTCTACTATATCCTTAAAATATTCTACTACATTACTATCAATTAAGCTACATGTGCTTCCAGTGTCTAAAATAAAGCAGAGGTGTTTATTCTTTACTTCTGCTGCAATAATAGGAAGTTTTGTCCTATTTAATCCATATATCAAAGATTGCTTCATTTACTCATTATTATCTTTCCACCAATACATTGCAAAAGTCTTATCTGTATATTCTTTAAGTACAATCCAACTTTGTTCTTTGTCATTAGCATATATAAGTTTTATACAATCATCACTTGCTTCATCAAACTGATATTTAAACCCCAAACTAACAAGCCTTGACTTATAATTTTTATATAAGATAGAACTTGAAAAACAAAATATAACTTGTTCAAAAGCATGATTAGTATTATTAAATAGCATCTTGAGATATGAATTGGACTTACTTTTTACTATCCAACTATCTGAATAGGAATTATATTCAACATTCTTAGCAAAAGCAACATCTGTTATATAACTTCCTTCCCAGCCTTCACCTTTATACTCCCTACTATAAGCTAAATTATAACCTTTATTTCTAACTATATCACTTACAATAGATAGGGATTGGTTGTTTACTATCTTTATAAACTCTTCTATTTCAATATTTTGAGCTTTTAACGATATGGTATTTGTAAAAATAAATACCATAAGACATAGAGTATATTTTAGATTGGACTTAGTCATATTTGTAGTTATTTGAAAGAGACAACTATTCTATAAAACTTATCATCACTCTTAATAGCTATGAGACAATCTTTATCTTTGAAAACATCATAGCCATCATTGGTAGTAACAGTGTACAATGTTCCTATGCTGCTAACCAACTTGGTTATTGCATCAGTTGGATATATCATATCTATGGCAGTTACACATTCAATACTATTATTTATGATATTATAGTAGTAGGTATTTAAGCATTTTAGCATGATAGGGTCTAAATTCCCATTGGTGTATGCTATAGCTTTATGAGTAGAAAAATCATTATCTTGATGATAACCATATTGAATCATTGTTTTGGAAAACTCTGTCTCTGATAGTTTGCCTAATACTTTTAATGTCTTAACTGTTGGTATGATGACTGGACACCCCTCTTTATGTATTATATCCAAATTTTGTGCTACTATAGTAGTCGTATTCAGAAAAATCACATATAATATAAACAACAATATTTTTTTCATGACTGCATCTGTTTAAATAAGTTCGATAAATGAAATTTTATCAATGAATACTTTATGGCATTGATCAATTATAATTATAACTATTAAATGAGGTTCATTCACAGCATACTCAAATCCTGTTACAGTTCCTTTAAAGTAACTGCCATCTTTAAGTTCAAAATAAACAAGCTTATTTCGGAAAGTTTTTTCTATATCTACATTAGACATAGATAATAATTGAAGGAAATTGATTTTTATCATATTTTTTTCTTTTTGTAGCCATACTACAAAAAGAAGGTGTGGTACTTTCCTGCTGAGTCCAAGGTATCACCACAACACCTACAATCACAAACAAGGAAAGCCCACACCTGATGGTATGAGCATTCACTCCCTTACTGCTGTGATTGTTAGTCTTCAAAGTGGTGATTTTAGGACTTCACAAGTAAGAAGCAAACACTTCTTTTTCTAATATGTCTTGTTAAACTTCTATTTCATTAGCAATCATTTGATTGTTTCTGTTGCAAAGTTAAGACTTTCCACATATAAACAATCATCCGAAAGCTACTTTTAACAGGTTTTCAGACCATATTAGCACCATAGGCATGAGCTTATTCTCTTATCTGTCATTAAGGCTCTTGAAGTGGAAAAGTAATAATAACCTTCATATCCACCAGTGGCAAATGTACCATTTATTCTATTACATATCTCTGATTCTCATATCTTTTCAAAATAAAAGCCCCAATTCCATGCTGGAACCGAGGCTTACAACAACAATAAACACAATACAAAGACTGTTCACCTTTATTTTCTCTTAGCCATTATACACATGAATATCAATCCAATAGTGATATTCAAAATGCCTTTTATCATTATTTCCATGCTATAATCAGTTCAAATATCTTAATACCCAACTACAGCCAGCTACTCCAGAAGGAAAAACAAGAAAAAGATGGAGGACATTTCATATCCAATCTTTCTTTCAAACCACCTTCTGGAGCTTATTTTCCAGTTCTCCATCCAGCCACCACAGAAAATGTTCCTTACTCACTTACTTCTTATATAAATATTACCAAGTAAGTGTGAAGTGTCGAATTTTTATTTTTATTCCTATAAGGTGCATCACAAGTTTTTTCGACACTACAGAATTTCCTAACATAATGGATAAATGGGAGCAGATACTCCAGAAAGGAATAGGAATTATAAGATTATTGTATAAACCAAGAATATTCATTTTCTCCATACAGAGCCTTATTTAGCCCTTCTGTAAGCTGTGTGGCATTGAGTGACCTATCCAAGAAATTATCTATATAGCTGCTTTTATTGGCTCCAGTGAGCAGATTATACACATTCCACATGGATATAGCACTCTGATTCTCAGGAAGAGCAAAGTTATCATCATTATAATATGCCTTAGCTACAAGTCCTATCTGAGTATCAGTCATCAGCATTTGAGGAAGCCTTTTCTTCTGTTCAACTGGAAGATATT
>OGWW01000417.1_pt1 | contig 27797 bp, 24 predicted proteins | sample 1576131 | NCBI WGS metagenome assembly OGWW01 (sample SAMEA3541576, study PRJEB24748) | human gut metagenome | biome: human gut; feature: human-associated habitat; material: faeces | place: China | collected 2012 | reverse complement strand
GGAACCAATGTCTTATGACCGGCAGCCAGTGAAGATAAGATATTCTGTCCACGGAACAGCATCTGAAGTTTAGTTTTCTTAAATCCATCTCTTAATTTACGAAGTCTCTCCCATGGATCTTCCTTTAAGAAACGAAGGCAGGCATCAAATGTTGCTCCACCCCAGCACTCTACTGCATAATATCCAACTTCATCCATTTTCGGGATAATTGGAAGCATCTGTTCTGTTGTCATTCTAGTTGCAATCAGAGACTGATGTGCATCACGAAGAACAGTTTCTGTAATTTTTAAAGGTTTTTTCATTTCTTCTGACATTTCTATCCTCCTATATACCAAAGATTGCCATAAATACACCGGCAGCTACTGCTGTACCGATAACACCGGCAACGTTTGGTCCCATTGCATGCATAAGTAAAAAGTTTGTCGGGTCTTCTTCTGCACCGACCTTCTGCGATACACGCGCAGCCATAGGCACGGCGGAAACTCCGGCAGAACCAATCAACGGATTAATTTTTCCTTTGGTAATCCAGCAAAGCAGTTTTCCAAAGAGGACTCCGGCTGCAGTACCAAACATAAATGCAATCAGTCCAAGAGCAACAATCTTAAGTGTGCTGAAATTTAAGAATGCTTCTGCACTGGTAGATGCACCAACGGAAGTACCCAGAAGAATAACTACGATATACATCAAAGCATTGGATGCTGTATCTGTAAGCTGTCTGACTACACCAGACTCACGGAAGAGGTTACCAAGCATAAGCATACCAACCAACGGAGCAGTTGTCGGAAGAATCAGACATACAATTGTAGTAACTACGATTGGGAACAAAATCTTCTCCAGTTTGGATACCGGACGAAGGTTCTCCATCTTGATTGCACGTTCTTTCTTTGTTGTAAACAGTTTCATAATTGGCGGCTGAATAATCGGAACCAGAGACATATAAGAATATGCTGCCACCGCAATCGGTCCCATCAATGCAGCCTGTCCTAATTTACCGGCAAGGAAGATAGAGGTCGGACCATCTGCTCCACCGATAATAGATACGGCTGCTGCTCCCTTGTCATTGAATCCCATCAGAATTGCAAGCAGGTAAGCTCCGAAAATACCGAACTGTGCTGCTGCTCCTAAAAGGAAGCTGATTGGGTTTGCAATCAAAGGGCCAAAGTCTGTCATCGCACCAACTCCAAGGAAAATCAGAGAAGGTAAGATTGACCACTCATCCAGAGTATAGAAATAATAAAGTAAACCACCGACACCATTGCTGGTCTCTTCCGGACTTGCAATAATGTCCGGATAAATATTAACCAGAAGCATACCAAATGCAATCGGAACCAGAAGAAGAGGTTCATAACCTTTCTTGATTGCCAGATATAAGAATACGCAGGCAATTACAATCATAAGGTAGTTACCCCAGGTCAGGTTAAAGAATGCAGTCTGATGCAGGAGGTTACTCATTGTGTCTCCAACATAACTTAACATAATTTTCCTCCTAGTTGTTCATTGTAGCAAGTAATGCTCCTGCTTCTACGCTGTCACCAACTGCAACTTCGATGCTTGCAACTGTTCCGTCTTCCGGTGCAACAACAGGAGTCTCCATTTTCATAATTTCAAGAATCAGAACTGCATCACCTTTCTTTACTGCTGTTCCAGGCTGAGCCTCAATCTTGAATACTTTTCCGGCTGCTCCGGCTTCAATCTTAATGCTTCCTGCTCCGGCTGCTGCCTTAGGTGCTGCTGCTTTTGCTGCAGGAGCTGCTGCTGCCTTTCTTGGTGCAGCTACAGGTGCAGATGCTCCGTTCTCTTCTACGGTAACATCATAAACATTTCCATTTACTGTAATTGTATAGTTTTTCATCTTTATATCCTCCTAATTATTCTTCAAACTATCTTCTCTTAATGGAACGTACTACAAATCCATCTGTAGAACTTCCTGTTGCTGCCGCAATTGCAGCAGAGATAACTGCAACAAGTTCCAAATCATCCTGAACCAGCTCTTCTTTCTGAGCAATCTGTTCTACTACTTTATCTTCTTTTGCAGCAGTTGCATCAGCCGCATTCTTTTTCTTATTCTGTAAATAAGGAATAATGCGGAATGCATAAATAATAATACTGATTAAAATTAAGATTACAAATACGGTACCCATGCCCATAAGTGTATTCATTCCGGCTTTGCCCATTTTCTCGCCAAGTGAATATACCTTGTCAAATGTCATACTGGTAAGTTCCGGTGTGTCTGTAGTTGTATCAAATACAACAGTAAAACTCAAATCACGGTTGGTATAATTCAATGTCTGTTCCATTACCATTGTCTTATTTGACTCTGTCATGGTAAAGTCACCAAATCCCTGGAAATCTCCTTCGTCAGCAACAGCTTCTTTCCAACTGCTATAGAAGTTGTAGTTTACTGCATCGCTCTTCTCTGAAATGGAAGAAAGAGCATTATCAATATCAGCTTCTGACACAGTAGTTATCTGCTGTACTGTCTGTTGTACTGTATCCTTCCACTGGTCATAGGTGCCTCCATTGAATGTTATTGAAGTCTGATCTGTCTTACCACAGGCCGTAACAGAAAATGCAAGCACGAAAACACATACAAGCATCCACAATTTTTTCTTCATAAGATTCACCTTTCTATTTTGTTCCATGTTTCTTATATGGAGTATCCATACGTTTTGTAAACAGCATTTCAAAAGCTGCTACAAGATATTTTCTGGTATCAGCAGGCTCAATAATCAAGTCTACATATCCTCTCTTAGCTGCAGTTACAACGTTAGACTGTAATGCCTCATATTCTTTTGCTTTCTCAGCAAGCTTGTCCGCATCAGCGTCTGCATACATAATCTCTGCTGCAAGACGTGCATCCATCATACCGGTCTTAACATCCGGCCATGCGTATACAAGGTCAGCACCGATTGCTTTGGAGTTCATCATTACTGCTGCACTTCCGTAAGCATTACCGGTAAGCAGGCTAACCTTAGGAACTGTTGCATTCGCAAATGCATATGTAAGCTTAGCCAAAGCTTTTGCAAGTCTTCTTTCACTGCATTTTGTTGCTGTAAATCCAGCCACATTGGTAAGAGATAATACAGGAATATCAAATGCATCACAGAACTGGATGAATTCAGAAGCTTTTTCACTGCCTTTTGCACAAAGTGCTGCATCATGCTCTGCGACTTTCTTTCCTTCTTCATCATATTCTTCTGTGCAGTTAGCAACAGCACCGACAGTCAGTCCGTTTAACTGGATGAATCCGGTTACCATGCTCTTTGCATAATCCTTCTTTGTCTCTAAGAAATTGTGATTATCAGAAATCTCGCTTAATACGAAACGAGGATCGCCTTTCATGGTATCTACATTTTCGCATGCACGGTTCAAATCATCTTCACAGTCTTCCATATAACCATTCTCTGTGTTATCTGCCGGAAGCATGCAGACCAGTTCACGAATCTGTGCAAAGATTTCTTCTTCAGAACCTGCCATATCAATGACGCCGGTCTCTGTGCTCTGGAAATCTGCAGAAGAAGTATCACATTTTCCAACGTAATTTCCTTCGATTGCGTTTGGTGCATTTACAAACATTTTTGCTTTATCAGCTTCCATATATGCAAAATCACATAATCCAGGTACTACGGTAAGTCCGCCGCCACAGTTGCCAAATACAGCACAAATCTGTGGAATTACTCCGGATGCCATAACCTGTTTTTCATAAATCATTCCTAATGCATTCAAAGCATCTACTGATTCCTGAAGACGAACTCCGGCACAATCCAAAAGTCCGATTACCGGTGCACCCATCTTCATTGCTCTGTCATAAACAGCTGCAATTTTCTTTGCATGCATCTCGCCAATTGTTCCATTTAATACGGAAGAATCCTGACTGTAGACAAATACCAGATTACCATCAATCAGACCATGTCCGGTAATGACACCATCTGATGGCGTAGCTTCATCTGCCAGATTAAAATCCGTATTTCTTGCGGTTACCAGAGAACCGATTTCCATAAAGCTGTTTTCATCCAGCAAACGGCAAATTCTCTGTTCTGCTAAGTTATTACTTCTGTTGCTCATCTCTTAGTCCTCCATCTATTTTAGAAAAAATAAAATTTTTCGCTAGGGTAATTGTAGTACATTGACCAAAACTTTTCAATAGCAAATTGTTAATTTTTTCACAGATTTTACATATCGCATTTTATGGCTGATTTTCTGACTTTATAAAGAAAAAAGGTCAACCATTCTGAGGCAGCTGTAGCGGTAATCCCATGCCGGAACACTGTCTTTTAAGACAAGTTCTTCCTCTCTCACCACCTGCCCGTTCAGTATATACTTAAGGGTTCCAACAGTAGTTCCTGCTTCCACCGGAGCCTCAAGTCTCTGCTTTCTCTCCAATTTAAATTCAATGGATTCATCCTTACGAAGCAGTATATTTTCTATCTGTTTTTCCTCTGTCCTGTTCTGAACCTCTGTCATCTTAATTCTGCTACAGTCTTCTGTCTTTGCCCCACTTATCTCAAGGGGACATTCTGCTTCCTTGGGGATTTCCAACTCCAGAAGATTTACCTTTTCAAAAGAATCGATTCCATACTGCATCAGCTGTTTTGTATCTGCCCATTTATAGTTCTTATTGTTTGGCCAGCCGCAGCCTAAAAGTGCCACCACATAGGTACGGTCATCCCGCCGCAATGCTCCCACATAACAGTATCCGGCATTGCCCGTAAAACCGGTTTTACCACTGATTGCTCCGTCCATCATCGTAAGGAAACGGTTGTGATTATTGCAGCTGTAGTTTCGTGTTCCTTCTATATTAGAAAAGGAATAGGACGGTGTCTGCGTAATTTCAAGAAAAGTCTCTTTCATGGGAGACTCATTGATGCAATAGCTCATAATCCGGGCAAGGTCGGCTGCTGTCGTCCCATGGAATCCGTTTTCATCTTCCTTATCCAGTCCGTTTGGCGTAATAAAATAGGTATCCATGCAGCCAAGCTCCGCCGCCTTCTCATTCATCAAGCCAGCAAATGCCTCCACACTTCCTGCCACATGTTCCGCAATTGCCACTGCCGAATCATTGTGGGATTCTAACATCAGAGAGAAACAAAGGTCTTTTAATAAAAACTGTTCCCCACTTGCTCCATTCAGCTGCACATCCGGCTGGGAGGCTGCATAATCAGAAAATGTAACCACGTTATTTAAATCTGCATGCTCTAAGGTTACAATCAATGTCATAATCTTTGTCGTACTGGCATTTGCCCGGCGCACATCCTCTTCTTTTCCAAACAAAATACGCCCTGAATCCGCATCCATTAAGCATGCAGACAGCGCGTACAAATTCTTTGGTTCTTCGATTTCTATTTCATTTTCTTCTTGCGTTTCATCCGGATTATCCTGTGGCAGCGGTTCTGCCGGAATATGATTGGAACTAAAAAATATAAAAAGCAGAGATAATGCTGTCATTTTCTTCCACCGTCTCTTTTTCATGACCGCTCCGAAATACATTTTCTCTGCATTCTATTCATTTCTTTCTATGATTATACTTCGATTATACTTCCGCTTACTACATTCCCTGTTGCTATACTTCAAGCTTCATTTCTGCTTCCTGTTCAGCCTGATGCTTGAATTCTTCCACCTGGTCTTCATTCAGCACCGGGAGTTCATCGATGGAATGCACACCAAAGCTCCGTAAGAATTCCTCTGTTGTGCCAAATAGCATAGGTCTGCCCGGAGCATCCAATCTTCCCACTTCATTGACCAGATTATATTCCACCAGTTTGCTTACTGCATGGTCGCAGGATACGCCACGGATTTTTTCAATCTCCGCCTTAGTGATTGGCTGCTTATAAGCAATGATGGATAAGGTCTCCAACAGTACGTCTGTAAGGACACGCTTCTTTGGCTGTTTTGCAATCCGAATCAGATATTCATACATTTCATTCTTCGTACACATCTGATAAGCGCCGTCCAGTTCGATAATCTGGATACCTCTTTCTTCCTGCTCATATTTCTGCTGGAGTGCTTCTATTTTCTTTTTAGTTTCCTGTTTGTCTAATTCAATTGCATTGGCAATTTTATCCAATTCTACCGATTCCCCCATGGTAAATAAAATTGCTTCTATAATTGCTTCATAATTCTTTTCTTCCATTACTACCCTCATATAATAAGAGCCTAGGCTGCAACCTTGGACTCTATTCTGATATCATCAAATATTTTATCCTGATAAATGGTTATCTTGCCCATCTTCATCAGCTCAAGCACTGCAAGGAAGGTCACGATAATCTCCATCTTGCCACACTGTGCTTCTAAAAGACTGCGGAAACTGAAATGCGGATGTGTCATTGCATACTGCTCTAAATATACCATTTTATCGGACAGTGATACTTCTTCTTTCTCAATCTTGCCAAATTTGGAACGAACCGGGTCAATCTTATCTTCCTGCTTACGCATGATGGATTTGAAAATATCATTCAATTTCTTCAATGTGACATCTGCCATCAGTTCCTCTAAATCCACCGGCTCTTCATAGGCAGCTACCTCGTCCGGAATCGTCGGCTCCTTAAACATCACCTTTTCCGCATCCATCTGACGGTCTTTTAATTCATAGGAAATGCATTTATACATCTTATATTCCAAAAGCTGTTCTACCAGTTCTGCTCTCGGGTCTTCTGCTTCCTCTTCTTCTGTCTCTTTTGCCGGAAGAAGCATCTTTGATTTAATATCAATCAGTGTGGCTGCCATAACTAAGAACTCACTCATAACATTTAAATCCTGCCGCTTCATTTCCCGGATATATTCCATATACTGATTGGTAATCTCCACAATTGGGATATCATAGATATTTACTTTATTCTTATCCAGCAGATGAAGGAGCAAATCTAACGGTCCTTCGAACACCTGCAGCTTTACTGTTAATTCCATTTCAAAACCTCTCCATTCTTTCCTAGCACATCTATTTTAACGGTATCTAAGAAAAAACGCAAGTATTTTCACAAGATTTAGTGTTTTTCACAACTTTGCACCACAAATCAAGCAATATCTTGTGGTTTTATAACCATGAACACAAGTTCCGCCCGGTTAAAGATTCTGATATGAAAGGTATGGGTTCCAAGCCCCCGGCTTACGATTACTTTCTTTCCCTCAAAATCAAAGGCTCCTGCATCATATTTCGGAAACCACTGAAACTGCGGAGAAATCAGGCTTCCAACGCCCGGAATCCGTATCAGTCCTCCATGATTATGTCCGCAAAGAGTCAAATCCGCTCCCCAGTCTGCATATTCCTTCGCATATCTTGGATTGTGTGCTAACAGCACCTGAAATGTATCTTCCGTCTGCTCCGGAAGCGTTTTCTCAAGATAATCCTGTGGAAGTGGCACATCCACTCCTTTTTTATAACAGGACAATGGAATTTCAAGCCCGGTAACTGCCAGTTCTCCAAAAGCTTCTGTTTCATTATGCAGTACATGGATGCCAAGCTCTTTTACCTTATTTTCAAAAGCGAAAAATTTCTCCTGATACTCACTTTTTCTTATGTGGGCACGGGATTCATGATTCCCGTAAGAATAATAAACCGGTGCAATCCTGCACAGCTCTTCCAATATCTTTAACGCTGTCTCATAGGTGTCACTTTTCCTGCTGACCACCATATCTCCTGGAATCAAAATCAGATCCGGCTGTCCACTTCTAATTGCATCTAAAAGCCGGATGTTGTCTTTTCCATACTGAAAACCATGCAAATCTGCCAGTACTGCTGCCTTATATTCTCTTTGCACTTTACCACTTTTTATCTCATAATCCGTTCTTGCAAATTTTTTTAATTCCTGCCACTGCCAGATTATGTAAACCAAAATCACACATGCTATTACAATAATGATTTTTAATAACATCTTCCACCTCTTTGCGTCAACAAAATAAACCATGCTTTATCTGCATATTTCTTTCTCTTCTCTATTAAAATGTAATAGAACATACCGGAGGTATTCTTATGCATACCATTCTTTCCATTTTCATAAGCCTGTCTCTTCTTGGCCCGGCCTTTTTACCAATGGCATCACAATTTTCTGTTCTTGCAGAAAACGAAAGTTCTACAGAATCCGGCAATCCGTCCCCGGATACATCCAACCCTGACACTACAGTTCCAGGTGCATCCGCCCCAGTCGCATTGTCCGCTCCCAGCGCTCTTTTAATGGAAGCATCTACCGGAACCATCATCTATGAAAAGGATGCTCATTCCATCCTGCATCCTGCCAGCATTACGAAAATCATGACACTGATTCTGATTTTCGATGCTCTGGACGCACAAAAAATTTCCCTGGATGATGTTGTCACAGTTTCGGAACATGCTGCAAGCATGGGCGGTTCCCAGGTCTTCTTAGAGCCGGGTGAAACCCAGACCGTTGATACCATGATAAAGTGTATCAGTGTTGCCAGTGCCAATGACGCCTGCGTTGCCATGGCAGAATTCATTGCCGGTTCGGAAGATGCCTTCGTTGCCCAGATGAATGAGCGGGCTGCCGGTCTTGGTATGAAGGATACCAACTTTGTTAACTGCTGCGGTCTTGACGTTGACAATCATATGACCAGTGCCTATGATGTTGCTCTAATGTCCCGGGAATTAATCACAAAATATCCGCAGATACATAATTATTCTACCATCTGGATGGAAAATATTACCCATGTCACGAAAAAAGGGTCTTCCGAATTTGGTTTAACCAACACCAATAAGCTCATCAAACAATACGCCTATGCCACTGGATTAAAAACCGGTTCCACCGGTCTTGCCAAGTACTGTGTCTCAGCCACTGCTGAAAAAGATAACATTAAACTCATCGCAGTCATTATGGCTGCACCGGATTATAAAGTGCGTTTTGCTGATGCGTCCGCCCTTTTAGACTATGGTTTTTCCGTATGCCGGCTCTATCAGGATACCACACCGCCCGCTCTGCCGGAATTATCAGTACGGGGTGGCACTGATAAAAAGGTCAGTCTTTCCTATGAAGGAACCTTTTCATATCTTGATACTGCAGGAAATGACTTAAATCTTATTGAAAAAAAGCTTTCTCTTCCAGAAGAAATAAAAGCTCCGGTAACACAGGGAAAAGAAGCCGGCACACTTTACTATACATTAAATGAAAAAGAAATCGGCTCCATCCGTGTCTTATATGATACTACAATTCCAAAAGCTACCTATCAGGATTATTTTCGTAAGACGCTTACTTATTTCTTCTCCCTGTAAAACCTTTTCTACAAAAGCGGGGCCAGCAGACGCAGACAGGTCTGTATCATCCGTACTCCTACAAATCTGTGTTTGCAGAATTCCAGATCAATCTGCTGTGACTGTCCGATTACCGCAAGTGCATCTTCTTTTAACTGCAGCACTGCCTCGGTCTTATAGCACCAGACTCCGCATTCAAAATGCAGATACATACTGCGGTAATCCAGATTGATACTGCCTACGGTAGCAATTTTATCATCACAGACAAAACTCTTTGCATGAATAAATCCCGGTGTATACTGATAAATCTTTACACCACTTTCAATAAGAACACCATAATCTGCCTGTGTCAGAAGATAAACAAATTTCTTATCCGGAATTCCAGGTGTTACAATCCGCACATCCACACCACGTTTTGCCGCATTCTGAAGGCTTACCAGCATTTCATGGTCAATAATCAGATACGGGGTGAAAATGTAGACATACTTCTGCGCTGAATTAATAATGTTCATGTATACATTCTCGCCGGTATTTTCGTGATCTAGCGGTGTATCACTATACGGCTGCACATATCCAACGGATGGAATCTTTGCCACATAGTCTGCATCCGGCCGGAACTTCTCATAATCCTCCGTGGAATTTATTATATAATTCCACATTTCAAGAAACATACAGGTAAAGCTCCATACCGCTGCACCTTTCATACGGATTCCGGTATCCTTCCAGTATCCAAACCGCTCAATTTCATTGATATATTCATCTGCAATATTGATTCCGCCAGTAAATGCAACATTTCCATCAATAACGAGGATTTTTCTGTGGTCACGGTTATTCATAATGACAGCCAGTCTCGCCCGCAACGGATTAAACGCCGCACATTTAATTCCGATTTTCTGCAATTCCTTATAGAAATTATTCGGCAGTGTCGTAATGCAGCCAACATCATCATAAATCAGACGTACTTCTACGCCCTCTTCCACTTTTTCCTTCAAAAGCTGAATCAGCTCCCGGAACATCTTTCCATCATCTAAAATAAAATATTCCAGAAAAACAAACTTTTTCGCTTTCCGGATTTCTTCTAACATAACTGGAAACATTTCTTCTCCGGACGGATAATAATTTGTTGCTGTATCTTCATAAACTGGAAAATGCGCCCAGTCACTGATATATGAAGACTGTCCAGCGGCAACCGAATCTTCTTCTGCCAGCCGTTCTCTGCACGCTCTATCTTCTGTAAGAAGCGGTTCTACTTCCTCATTTACACGGTTCATTTTCTCTCTTGCCTTTCTGGTGAGTTCCGGTCTTCCAAATACCACGTACAGCAATAATCCGAGCAATGGAAACATCAGAATAATAAATACCCATGCCAGCCGGTATGCCGGATTCATTCTTCGATTTACAACGAATAAAGCTACGATAAATGCAAGTATATTGAGAATCAGGTTGATGTAAGTAGACATTTTACCAACTTCCAGCAGCAGATAAAATAAATATCCAAACTGAAGTAAAATAAGTAAAACTGTGATAAAAAGTCTGCTGATTAAAACTTTAACTATTTTCTTCACCTTATTCCCTCCTCTTTCTTTTCTACCCCTTGTTTTATGCGTATTCTTCATTCTACCGCATTTTCTCCCAGAAATCAAATGTCCGGCGTATTCCTTTCCCTCTGTCTCTGTCTCTTTCTCTTTCTTTCTGCTTTTTATCTCTTCCAGGCTATTTTCTTTTATCGAATCAGCCGCATGACATCCAGCCTCCCCCAGCCCTGTGCATGCTTGGATTTTCCAGTATCTACACTCGTCTCATAAAGCCGCAGTTTTACTTCTGCCGGTTTTAGATTTGGATAACGGCTTAAAAGCACCGCGACCGCCCCCGCCACCACCGGTGTTGCCATAGAGGTTCCACTTTTCATCTCATAACCATTTCCCATCCGCTTACAGCTGACAATCGCTGTTCCAGGAGCCACTACTTCTGGTTTCATAATGCAGGCTTCCGTCGGACCCCTCCCACTATACCCACGCATCAGACCCAGATTTTTTACTTCTCCTTCCTCATCATCACTGCTGCCCACCGTTATAATCTTCCGGCATAGCCCCGGTATCGTAATACTCTTATCCTTTGGCCCGTTATTTCCTGCAGCAGCAACCACTACGATTCCTGCGTCCCAGACTGCTTCAATTGCTGCTAACAATTCCTCCTGTTCTTCCCTTCTGGCCGAAGCAAGCATTCCTACGGAAATATTTAAGATTCTTATATTCATTTTCCCATAATTTGCAATCAGCCATTTTAATGCAGATACCACCAGTCTGGTATTTCCCTTTCCCATACGGTCTAATACTTTTATCGCATATATCGCTGCTCCCGGTGCCATCCCCCGGTAACGTCCATGAGAAGCAAAACCGGAACCTGCAATAATTCCGGAAACATGGGTTCCATGACCGTTATCATCATAAAGTATCTTCTTATCACCTACATAATCACGAAATCCTCTGATTCTTTGTCCAAAATCAATATGAGTTCCAATTCCTGTATCCATCACGGCTACCGTGACATTATTTCCAATATATCCTAGTTTATGAGCTTCATTCACCCTTGTAATCTGTCTGACCCGTTCCATACTGCACCATTTTATGTTTTCTTATAATATATGCAGTGCAGCATTTTTGACCACCTGCAGTGCTTTCCGGATACCCGAAAAAAGTTTACCCAGCAAACTCGGCTCTTTTTTTCTGCCAGACTTTTTTCTTCGCTACTTACGTAAAAAGGCGTATACCCTTGTGGATTTTCATCCGCAAAAGCATACGCCTTATTTTATTTATGTGAGTATTGAAAAATCACATGCCACGAATCTGCAATTAGTTCTGAGCAGGAACATCCTTGATGGAGAAGCTGATTCTTCCCATTCTGTCTTTGCCCATGCAGATACAGGTTACTGTATCACCAAGAGTCAGAACATCTTCTACATGTTCGATTCTCTCTTTTGCAATCTTGGAAATGTGAACCATTCCCTCTTTACCCGGTGCAAATTCGATGAATGCACCAAATTCTTTGATGCTTACTACTTTACCAGTGAAAATCTGACCTTCTTCGAAATCAGTTGTAATGATACGGATCATGTCAGCAGCTTTCTCAAGCATTGCTTTATCGGTACCACAGATGCTTACTGCACCTTCATCATTGATGTCAATCTTAACACCAGTGCGGTCGATAATCTCGTTGATTGTCTTACCCTTCTGACCTACTACATCACCAATCTTAGCCGGGTCAATCTGAACCTGAAGAATCTTTGGAGCATACTGTCCAACTTCTTTTCTTGGCTCAGCAATTGCTTTGGACATAACTTCGTCCATGATATAAAGTCTTGCTTCCCTGGTTCTTCTGATTGCTTCTTCTACGATAGGTCTTGTTAATCCGTGAATCTTAATATCCATCTGGATTGCAGTAATACCGTCATGTGTACCGGTTACCTTGAAGTCCATATCTCCGAAGAAGTCCTCAAGTCCCTGAATATCGGTTAATACGATGTAATCATCATCTGTCTCACCAGTTACCAGACCACAGGAAATACCTGCAACCATTTTCTTAATCGGAACACCTGCAGCCATAAGTGCCATACAGGATGCACAGGTAGATGCCATAGAGGTAGAACCATTAGATTCAAAGGTCTCGGATACGGCACGGATTGCATATGGGAATTCTTCTTCAGAAGGAAGAACCGGAACCAATGCTTTCTCAGCCAGTGCTCCATGTCCGATTTCACGACGTCCCGGTCCTCTGGAAGGTTTTGTTTCTCCAACAGAGTAGGATGGGAAATTGTAATGGTGCATATATCTCTTGGTGGTAATATTCTCATCTAATCCATCGATTTTCTGAACTTCAGATAATGGAGCTAATGTTACAACATCACAGATCTGAGTCTGTCCACGGGTAAACATAGCAGAACCATGTACTCTAGGAATAATATCAACCTCAGATGCCAGCGGACGAATCTGGTTGATTGCTCTTCCATCCGGACGTTTGTGGTCTTTTAAAATCATCTTACGAACGGTCTTCTTCTGATACTGATATACAGCCTCACCAACTAATGGAAGCCACTCTTCGTTATCTGCAAATGCCTCTTCCATTTTCTCTGTTACTTTACGGATATTTTCTTCTCTGGTCTGTTTGTCGTCAGAGAATACTGCTACTTCCATCTCATCCGGTGTAACAATCTCACGCATAGCTGCAAACATTTCCTCTGGAACTGCACAGCTTGTATATTCATGTTTTGGTTTACCAACTTCGTTTACCAGTTTCATAATGAAATCATTAATGGTCTGGTTGATGTCGTGTGCCATGTAAATTGCTTCAATCATTTTATCTTCCGGAATCTCATTTGCTCCGGCTTCAATCATGATTACTTTCTCTCTGGTAGAAGCAACCGTCAACTGTAAATCACCATTGTCCCAAACTTCCTGGGATGGGTTGATTACAAATTCACCATCTTTCATTCCGACCTGTGTCATAGCACATGGTCCGTCAAATGGGATGTCCGAAATACAGGTTGCAATCGCAGAACCAAGCATTGCTACGATTTCCGGACGGCATTCCGGGTCAACGCTCATAACGAGGTTGTTTAATGTTACATCATTACGATAATCCTTTGGGAATAACGGACGCATAGGTCTGTCAATTACACGGGAAGTAAGGATTGCATTCTCAGATGCTTTTCCTTCTCTCTTATTAAATCCACCTGGGATTTTTCCTACTGCATAAGATTTCTCTTCGAACTCTACGCTAAGAGGGAAAAAGTCGATTCCGTCTCTTGGCTTTTCAGATGCTGTTGCAGTAGATAATACAGTGGTATCACCGTAGTGCATGAATGCACATCCATTTGCCTGTTTACCCACACGGTTAATATCAACCGTAAGAGTTCTTCCGGCAAGTTCCATTGAATAACTCTGGTACATATCATTTCTCCTTTTTTGTATGCAGGATATTCCTGCTTATTATGGCAGAAGTTCCGAAATGGTGCTGTTTGCAGCCATCCGGAGGTGTATCGACCGAAACTACTGATTAACACAATCTGTAATTGCACTAATCAGTGGTCTCGGAATCGTCCTTCTGCCGTTCTTACATTGTCATCCATAAGACTCTGTACTTGCAGTTCCTTACGGATATCCGGCAACCTGTGGAAGCCTAGCAACCGAAAAATAGAGCGGACAACTCCGCTCTATTCTATACGGTTTCCTTTTACAAGAAATTACTTTCTTAAACCTAAACGTTCGATTAAAGAACGATATCTTTCAATATCAACTTTCTTTAAGTAAGCCAGTAAACGACGTCTCTGACCAACCATCTTTAAAAGTCCTCTTCTGGAATGATGATCCTTCTGATTTACTTTTAAGTGCTCATTCAGCTCATTGATTCTGGCTGTTAAAAGTGCAACCTGTACCTCTGGTGAACCTGTGTCTGTAGCAGTTTTACCATATTCTGCGATGATTGCTTCTTTTCTTTCTTTTGATAACATTTACGTTTCCTCCTTATATTTTCTTATCGCCTGATAATCAGTAAAAGGTCGGAGTGTCCATCTACCGAATATCGGCTAAATCATACCTAACAAATATAACATACTACTTATTATTTGTAAACAAAATTCTGTTAGTTTCCTTATCTAGTTTCCTAATACACGGACAACACATACTGGTGAACGATAATATGCATTGGAAATCTTGATTCCGGTAGAAGGTGAACTTGCATGAACAATCTGACCATTTCCGATATAGATTGCCACATGGTTGATGCCCTTACCGCTACCATAGAAGAACAAATCTCCCGGCTGTGCTTCGGATGCACTGATTCTGGTTCCGCATCCTGCCTGTGCTCTGGATGAGTGTGGCAGATATACGCCATAATTTGCATATACGGATAATACGAATCCGGAACAGTCCGCTCCTCTGGTAAGGCTGGTTCCGCCCCATACATATGGATTACCGACAAACTGTGTTGCATAAGCCACCAGTGATACTCTTGTATCTGAAACACCCTGACCATATTTTAATTCTGTCATGGTCTGTGCCTTTGGCAGCTGCTGTGAAATCTCTACATAGTCGGTACTTGCATATCCTACATCACCATCTAAGTCTACTTCCACCCAGCCATCATACTGATTTAAAACCTCTAATTCTTCTCCTTCCGGCATCAATGCCAGTTTGGTACAATCGGTATTCATCTCAGCACGTACATTTAAAGTCTGTGTTGTAACGGTTGCAATGGTCTTCATTACTTCCTGGGCTTTTGCTACAGCTGCCTCTCCGGTAATGATATATTCTGCTTTTACATATCCGGTTACCTGACCAGATTCAATTTTAAGCCACTCGCCATCGTCCTCTAATATTTCACATCCGGCATCGTTCTGCATCTTTCCTACGATATCAGAATTGGTATCCGGCTGTTCCCTTACATTTAAACTGCTGTCAACCTGTGCAATACCAAGATTGGTATATCCACAGATTGTTGTATCTGCTGGTACCGCTGTATCGGTTGCTGCTGTATCTGCAGGTACCGTTGTATCGGTTGCTGCAGCATCCTCAGACTGTCCTTCCATCGTTGTAACAGTATTGGTTGCTGAAACAACAATATCTGTATTATAATAGGAATCCATTGTAGCAAATATTCCTGCATTTAAGCCGGAACCTGCTGATGTCTGTGCAGCTGCGCCACCCTCAAGCGCCACTGTAAGTCCACAGGTAAGAATAAATGCTGTTGTCTTCCACTTTCTATTGTTCTTCATAAAAATATGCCTCCTGACATTGTAACGATGCAAAATGCACCCTGCATTTCCGCATCTGTTCGAATCAATATGCTTCTCCATATTTTAAGATTATAGCAACGTGATTTCATAATGTCAACATAAATATGTAACAATTATGTAACAATTGTTCGAAATTTTACGAAATTCATATATTTAATGCTGCTGTACATAAAATCTGCCATAGGCAATATCCTGTTCGAGCTGTTGCTTTAAAGCCTCTAAGGATTCAAACTTCATCTCGCTGCGCTCTCTGCTCCGGAAGCAGACACGCACTTTCTTTCCATAGAGATTCTCATTAAAATCAAAAATATTGGTTTCCACTGCCACCGGATTAACCCCTTCGATAGTCGGCTTACATCCCACATCTGCGATTCCATGATACGTCTTATCCCCTACTACAACATCACAAACATAGACGCCAAACGGCGGAAGCAGTTTGTTTTCCGGCGGTATGATATTTATGGTCGGGATTCCAAGTACCTTCGCGCCCATTTCTCTGCCATGTATTACAACACCTTCCACAAAATAATCATAGCCAAGAAGGTATTTTACTTTTTCCATATTGCCCTTTTCTACTTCTTCCCGGATAAAGGTACTGCTGATATCCCGATTCTCATACTGAACCTTATCTATTACCTTAAGTTCATAATGCAGCTTCTTCGCATATATTTCCAGCAGATGGTAATCTCCGCGGCGGTTATGTCCGAAATGAAAATCTGTTCCAACCACAATGCCACGGATTTTCATGGAAGAAGCCAGCATTTCAATAAATGCTTCCGGTTCCATGGTCATGACTTCTTTGGTAAAAGGATATTCAATCAGATAATCAATGCCCTGCTCTTCACAGATTGCAACCTTCTCTTCATTCGTCGTAAGCACCTTCTGGACTTCATTTATCCTGCCCGGTCTCGGCGGAATGGCAAAGGTAAATAGTACCGTTGCACAGCCTTTATTCTTCTGCTCCATCATATGTTCTAATAAAGTCTCATGTCCTCTGTGCAGACCGTCAAATTTGCCAAGGGAAAGCACGCATTCTTCTTCAATATGAAATTCTGTTGTTCCATGTATATACTTCATTTTTTATACCTGCTTAAATGTCTTTTTCCTTCTCATTGCTGTGTAAAGAAAAGTTTTACCGGCTTAAACAGCCTGTCCGCTGTACGGTATTCATATATTCCAACAAAATGATTTGCATTGTCATACACTCTGACTTTTTTGCAGTCATCTTCTTTATAAAAAGAAGCAAGTGTATGCTCTATCGTCTCTGCCTCTGCTATCACAGGCAACGGCAGCTTATTTCCATTATATAAAAGTGCCGTACTATCTTTGCGGCTGTGAATCTGTGGCAGATTTTTAAATACGGTATCAATGGGATATAAAATCTCTTCTATCTTACCACTTTTCATTATTGTCTCAATTTCCTGCAGTGTTTTTGCATCTTCTATTTGAAAATCTGAAACGCTTGTCCGTACCAGGTACTCCATACAGGCTCCACAACCTAATTTTTCTCCGATGTCATGGCACAATGTCCGGATATAAGTTCCTTTGGAACAGTGCACCCGCATGGTCACTCGCGGCAAGTCGATTGATAAAATTGCAATATCTAATATCTGAACCTTCCTTGCCTTGCGTTCTACTTCCACACCGTTTCTTGCTAAGTCACATAATTTCTTTCCATTGACCTTCAGTGCAGAATACATCGGCGGAATCTGTGCATATTCTCCCACAAAACTTTCAATACACTGCTTTACTTCTTCTACGGAAAGATTTACCTCGGATTCCTTTAATATGGTTCCTGTCATATCCTGGGTATCCGTTTCTTTTCCCAAAAGCATGACTGCCTCGTATACCTTGTCCTTATCAGTTAAAAGGTCACAGACTCTGGTTGCTTTTCCTATACATACAGGAAGTACGCCCTCCGCATCCGGATCAAGCGTACCTGTATGTCCAATCTTTTTCATTTTTAAAATTCCACGCAGCTTTGCAACTACGTCAAAGGACGTAAATCCTTTTTCTTTTCTCACATTAATAATTCCGTCCATACGTTATCCTGTCTATTTCAAAAGCTGTTTTTCAACGTCCTTTACGATTCCCTCAAGAATCTCTTTGGCATTGCCTTCTATGGTTGCTCCGGCTGCCCGTATATGACCGCCTCCACCATAGGACATCATAATAACTGCCACATCTACCTTACCACTGGAACGCATGCTTGCTTTAAAGCTTCCATCCTCATTTTCGTAAAGAAAGATTGCAGCTTCCACATCTTTGGTAGCACGAAGCTGCTGTACGATTCCTTCTAAATGTTTCGGAAGAACCTGGTATTTTTCCATTTCTTCTTTGGTTACGATAGATGCAATGCATTTTCCATCTAAAAAGAGCTGGCTGTCCACCAATGCCTGACCTAAAATCCGGTTCTGCTCGTAAGTTTTCTCATAATAAGTCTTATCCACGATACGGCTGAAATCAATTCCCATTTCCATCAGCCTGCCGGCAATGTTCATGGTCTTTGCGGAAGTACAGGAATACTGGAACACACCGGTATCATGCACAATTCCCACATAAATACATTCTGCAATTTCCTTTGTAATCTTCTCTTCATCTATGAGTTCATATACAAGCTCACAGGTTGAACTTGCCTCCGGGAAAATGTAGTTTGCATCTGCAAAGTTCTGATTGCTGATATGATGGTCAACACAGAAGGTGCGTTTTGCTGCATGAAAATATTTCACTGCATTTCCCAGTCGTTTCTCATCGCCGCAGTCCAATGCAATAAATAAATCGTATGGCTCTTTTTCTATATAAGAGCTGTCAATTTTATCTGCATTTGCAAGGAATTTGAAAATGTTTGGAATCGGTTCCAGATGGAGTTCCACTTCCATTTCCGGATGATATTTTCTGATATAGTTATATACTGCTAACGTGGAACCTACACAGTCTCCGTCAGGTTTTACATGACCGGCTATTGCTACACGCTTCACATCATAAAGCTGTTCCTCTAATTTCATTGGCAACACCTGCTCTCTTTCTCTTCGGATGAGGCTTAGGACTCTTCCTGTCCAATCACCTCATCAATTTTCTTTGACATGTTTACACCATACTCAATGGACTGATCCAGGATAAACCGAATCTCCGGAGTATTTCTTAAATTGATACTTTTTGCGAGGGCATGACGAATATACCCTTCTGCACTATTAAGACCTTTGATTGTATTATTCTGAGCTTCTTCGTCTCCGAATACACTGATATACGCCTTACAGGTTTTTAAATCCGGTGCCACTTCTACGGCGACCACACTGGTCATCGGTGCAATACGCGGGTCTTTTACTTCACTCCGGATAATGTTGGAGAGTTCTCTTTGAACTTCTCCATTTATCCGCATATTTTTCATACTATTTTTTTGCATAATTTTCCTGTCCTTCTATCAGATTATCTGGCAACCTCTACCATCTTATATGCCTCTACCTGATCCAGTTCTGCAATATCATTAAATCCTTCGAATACAAGACCACACTCATATCCGGCTTTTACTTCCTTCACATCGTCCTTGAAACGTTTCAGGGAAGCAAGATTTCCTTCAAATATCTGTGTTCCCTCACGGGTAATACGGACTTTACATCCACGCTCAAAGTTACCATCCAATACATAAGAACCTGCAATGTTACCAACACCGGATGCTTTGAAAATCTGACGAACTTCTGCATGGCCGATTACTTTTTCTTCGTATACAGGATCTAACATTCCCTTCATAGCAGCTTCTACGTCTTCAATTGCGTTATAGATAACTTTATACAGACGGATATCTACACCTTCATTTTCAGCAGTAACCTTTGCTGTAGGGTCCGGTCTTACGTTAAATCCAATGATGATTGCGTTAGATGCAGATGCTAAAGTAACATCAGATTCGTTGATTGCACCAACACCACCATGGATAATCTTAACCACAACTTCGTCGTTGGAAAGTTTTACAAGACTCTGTTTTACGGCTTCTACAGAACCCTGGACGTCTGCTTTAACGATGATATCCAGCTCTTTTACATCTCCGGACTGAATCTGTGAGAACAGATCATCTAAAGACATTCTGGAACGGGTCTCCTCTAACAGTTTTGCCTTTCCTTCGGAAATATATGTCTCTGCAAAGTTTCTTGCATCTTTTTCACTGTCACATGCTACGAATGTTTCTCCTGCATCCGGTACACTGGAAAGTCCTAAAATCTCTACCGGCATGGATGGTCCGGCTTCTTTTACTCTTCTTCCTTTATCGTCAATCATGGCACGCACTTTACCATATGCACTACCACAGGCAATCGGCTCACCAACTGTAAGGGTTCCCTTCTGTACTAAAACAGTTGCTACAGCTCCTCTTCCTTTATCCAGCTGTGCCTCAATGATAACACCACGGGCTTTACGTTTTGGATTTGCCTTTAATTCGCTGACTTCTGCTGTTAATAATAACATTTCCAATAACTGGTCAATACCTTCGTGGGTATGAGCAGATACCGGTACAAAGATGGTGCTTCCACCCCAGTCTTCCGGAATCAGTTCGTATTCGGATAACTCCTGTTTTACTCGGTCGATATTGGCATTTGGCTTATCAATCTTATTGATTGCTACTACGATTTCAATTCCGGCTGCTTTAGCATGGTTAATTGCTTCTACAGTCTGTGGCATGACACCATCATCTGCTGCAACTACAAGAATTGCGATGTCGGTAGATTTTGCTCCACGCAGACGCATTGCGGTAAATGCTTCATGTCCCGGTGTATCTAAGAAGGTAATCTTCTGTCCGTTGATACTTACCACATATGCTCCGATATGCTGTGTGATACCACCAGCCTCACGGTCTGTTACATGTGTATTACGGATTGCATCCAGAAGGGATGTTTTACCATGGTCAACGTGACCCATTACACAGACAACAGGTGGTCTTGGAACTAAATCTTCTTCTCTTTCTTCATCCTCTTTTAAGAGCTCTGCAATTACGTCTACCTTTTCTTCCGGCTCTGCAATACAGTTAAATTCCAGTGCAATTTCTTCTGCACTGTCATAGTCGATTTCCTGGTTTACGGTAACCATCTGTCCCTTCATAAAGAGCTTCTTGATGATTTCAGAAGCCTGAACCTTCATCTTATCTGCCAGTTCCTTAATCGTCATACGCTCCGGCAGGGATACGCTGCGGATGGTATCTTCTTCCTTTGGTTTCGGCTGTGCAGGACGTTTCTTCTTACCGCCGTTTTTCTCAAGATTTACATATCTTTCCTGTTTCTTGCTTCCTAACTTATCGTGCTCCTGCACCTGTTTCTTACGGGTATTGTCACGGTCACGGTTCTCACGGCTTTCTTTTCTTAAATCGTCCGGTCCTGCCTGGATTGCTTCTTTATTGAAACGGTTTAATTCCTGATCGAATCTTCCACCATTTCTTCCGCCTCTTCCATTTCTGTCGCCTTGTGGACGGTTATTATTGTATGGTCTGTCTCCCTGTGGGCGATTATTGTTGTACGGTCTGTCTCCCTGCTGACGGTTGTTATTGTACGGTCTGTCTCCCTGCGGGCGGTTGTTATTATACGGTCTGTCTCCCTGCTGACGGTTATTATATGGTCTGTCCCCCTGCGGGCGGTTATTGTTGTACGGTCTGTCTCCCTGCTGACGGTTATTATACGGTCTGTCTCCCTGCGGGCGGTTGTTATTATACGGTCTGTCTCCCTGTGGACGGTTATTGTTGTATGGTCTGTCTCCCTGCTGACGGTTATTGTTAAAGTTTCTTGTCTCCGTCTTCTTCTCTTCTGTTTTCACTACCGGTTTCTCCTGAACAGTTTTTGTTTCCGTAGTCTTTACTTCTGCAGTTTTCGTTTCTGCTGGTTTTACTTCTGCAGCCTTAACTTCTGTTGCTTTTACCTCTGCCGGCTTAACTTCTGCAGTTTTTACTTCTGCAGGCTTTGGTGCTGCCGTTTTTGCAGGCTGAGCTGGTCTTGCAGCCGGTGCCGGCCTTCTTGCTTCTCCGGTCTTGGCATTGGTGTGATAAGCCTGACGTCTGCTTCCCGGATTGGTCTTGCTGTTCTGTGGGTTAAATACAGCAGAAATACTTGCTTTTTTCTTCGGTCGAGCCGGTGCCTCTGTTGATTTTGCCTCGCCTGCAGCTTTTGTTTCACCTGCTGGCTTTGCTTCTGTTGCAGCTTTTGCTTCGCCTGCCGGCTTTGTCTCTGCTGCTGGCTTTGCTGCCGGTTTTGCTGCTCCTTTTACTTTAGAACGTACCAGTTTCTGTGCATCTTCATCTATACTATTACTGGATGTCTTTACTTCATACTGGGTTCCTTTTAAGGAATCCAAAACATCCTGCGGCTTTATATTTAATTCTTTTGCGAGTTCATATACTCTGAGTTTTGACATATATAACTACCTCCGTTATTCAGTTGTTAACAGTTTCAATTGCTTTATGACGGCTTTGGCAAGACCTTCGTTGGTAACTGCCAATGATGCCCGAAATTCTTTTCCAATATGATGTCCGAGACTCTCCTTATCAGCATAAGCATAAAATGGCACTTCATAAAAGCTGCACATATCACGGAAATGTTTCTTCGTATTATCTGAAGCATCTCCTGCGACAATGACCAGATGAGCCTTTCCTTCTTTTACCGCTTTCTCTGTTGAAAATTCTCCGCTTGCAACATTTCCTGCCTTGGCAGAAAGTCCAAGCATGGATAACACCTTATCTTGTTTCAATATTCTGCATCTCCTTTTGCAACTCCTCATATATTTCTTCCGGAATCGCCATTTTCAAAGATCTTTCCAAGCCCTTTGTCTTTTTTGCTGCCAAAAAGCAATCCATATTCGGACAGATATATGCGCCTCTTCCATTCTTCCTTCCAGTGGAGTCCACTACAAGTTCATCTTCCGGCGTATGAATAATCCGAATCAGTTCTTTCTTGCTTTTCATTTCCTGGCATCCTACACATTTCCGCATAGGAATCTTCTTATTCGTTGCCATCTATGAACTCACCATCTCCTGCGTTTTCTTCTTCATAACCTTCCTCATAACCCTCTTCATACTCCTCATCATAGTCCTCGTAATCATTTTCATAATCCATGAATTCACCGGACTCTCTTGCCTGTGTCTCACTCTTGATATCAATCTTGAATCCGGTCAGTCTTGCAGCAAGTCTTGCATTCTGTCCTTCTTTACCGATAGCAAGGGATAACTGATAATCCGGAACAACAACCTTTGCGCTCTTCTCTTCGCCATCTGCGATTACGGAAATAACTTTTGCTGGGCTTAATGCGTTCTCGATTAACATAGCAGGATTCTCATTCCAGTTAATGATATCAATTTTCTCACCGCGTAATTCACTTACGATAGCATTTACCCTGGCTCCGTTCATACCTACACATGCTCCTACCGGATCTACATCAGGGTCATTGGAGTAAACAGCAATCTTTGTTCTGCTTCCTGCTTCACGGGCAATACTCTTAATCTCTACAATACCATCTTTTACTTCAGTAACTTCTGCTTCAAACAGACGTTTTACTAATTCCGGATGAGTTCTTGAAACCATAATCTTAGGTCCCTTTGGTGTAGATTTTACTTCCAGGATATATACCTTGATACGTTCGGTCGGTTTGAATACTTCACCCTTTACCTGCTCATTTTCAGTAAGAATGGCATCTGCTTTACCAAGATTAATGGAAATATTTTTTCCAACATATCTCTGTACAATTCCGGTTACAACGTCTTTTTCCATGCTGTAATATTCGCTGTAAATTGCTTTTCTTTCTTCCTCACGAATCTTCTGTAAAATTACGTTCTTTGCATTCTGTGTTGCAATACGTCCAAATTCTTTGGATTTAACTTCTACATTTACCACATCACCAAGATTGTACTCAGAATCAATCATGCGTGCATTTGCAAGGCTGATTTCTGTTACATCATCTTCTACTTTTTCCACTACGGTCTTCTCAGCAAGCACATGGAACTCGCATGTTTCCGGGTCAATATTTACTTTAATATTATCTGCCTTTCCAAAATGGTTTTTGCATGCAGTCAGCAGAGAATTCTCAATTGCCTCAAGTAAAGTCTCTTTGCTGATATTTTTTTCCTGCTCCAGTATTGTCAATGCTTCCAACAACTCGTTATTCATTTCTTTATCCTCCTATATACTTATTTTCTAAGTTGTATGCTATGTTAATGATTAAAAATCGATGGCAAGACGGATTAATGCAATATCCTTCTTATCAAATACCTTCTGTCCATAAGATTCGTCTTCAATTGTTACGGTATTCTCATCATATGCACTTAAGACTCCACAAAATTCCTTTTCATGATCTACGGCACGATACAGACGTATCTCCACTTCTTTTCCCATAGAACGGACATAGTCCTTTTCTTTCTTCAACGGTCTGCCAAGTCCCGGCGAACTCACTTCAAAAATATAAGAGTCTTCCACATAATCTTCCCGATCCAGAATCTCATTCATTTCCCGTGCTACCATTTCACAGTCATTGACGGTAATTCCGCCTTCCTTATCAATGTAAGCCCGTAAGTACCAGTCGGAACCTTCCTTGACATATTCCACATCTACCAGTTCAAAATGATACTTATCAACGATTGGCTGAATGAAGCTTTCTGTCTTCTGTTCATAAATTTCTTTTCTGGACATGTAACCACCTTTCCATCTGCTTAAATTTTGTTCTAAACATGAATTGAGAGTGGACGCAACGCCCACTCTCAAAGCCTAAATCATCATGTACTGTATTATTATAGCACTATTTTCTTAAATTGCAAGATTTTATTTCCAAATTATCTACTTTCTGCCGGCTTTTCCTGCCTTTTTCTGTGACCAGACAGAACATGCTCCAATCACTACGGCAACCAGAATTGTAAATACATATGCCATCCATGCTGGTAATGTTCTTGCAGATGCTACTGCTGTGCTGCCGTTTCCATCACCTTTTACTAAAATCAATGCAGAAACCGGAGCTACTTCTGCTGTTCCAGAAATTGTTTCAATCGTATCTGTTCCTGCTAAGGTATCATTAATGCATACATTCCAGTTTCCTTCCGGAAGAGTTACTTCTTTTTTCTCATTATTGGCATTGAAGATCACATACATTCCATCTGCTGTCTCTCCGTCAACATCACCGGTAATTGCAAACGCTACTACATTATCATCTAAATCTTCTACCGGAGTTACATGTGCTTTTACATCCTCTGCATTGTCAAGGCGAAGCACCGGATGTGCCTTACGGAATGCAATCAGTCCTTTATAATACTGGTAAACATTCTGATACTGTTCATCTTCCAGATTACTCCATTTTAAGCTGTTTACTGAATCTGGTGAGGCATAGCTGTTTTCATCAAGACCACCATCTGCTTTCACTTTGCTTCTTAAGAATTCTTCTCCTGCCTGCATAAACGGAACACCCTCTGCTGTCATATAAATGGCTGCTGCAAGATTGTTCATGCGGATTCGCTCCTCCACGGAAGCTTCAGGAGTAGAACGGATAATACGATCCATCAGGGAAAGATTATCGTGACAGGATGCGTAATTAATGGACTGGGAAGGTGTAGTACACCATTCAGGCGATAATCCCATAAAGCATTTTTGTAAGGTCTTCTCTTTGCCATTTGCTCCGGATACAAAACCCTTTTCTGTAGTTGAAAATGTATTTCCTTTTAACAAATCTCTTAACGTATCACTGAAAAAAGCCATTTCCGGTACTTCTGTGGAATTGGTCTGTGTTGTCATGGAATATCCTTCTTTGGTAAGGCTTGTCTGCATCGACCATCCTTCTCCGTAGAAGATAACATCCGGGTGGTCTTTGTGCACTTCCTCGATTACCTCGTTCATGGTTTCCGTATCCAAAAGACCTACCAGGTCAAAACGGAAGCCATCAATATGATATTCATCTGCCCAGTATTTCACAGAGTCCACAATATATTTCTTCACCATGGAACGCTCGGATGCTGTGTCATTTCCACAGCCGGAACCATTAGAATAAGTCCCATTATCATTTACTCTTGAGAAATACTCCGGCACAATTACGTTAAAACAGAATTCTCCTGCATTGTATACATGATTGTAAACCACGTCCATAACGACACTGATATCATTATCATGTAACGTCTTTACCATTTCTTTAGCTTCTTTCACCCGGACTTCTCCATGATATGGATCCGTGGAATAAGAGCCTTCCGGTACGTTGTAGTTGACCGGATCATATCCCCAGTTAAACTGTGGTGTATCCAGCTTTGTTTCATCTACGGAACCATAATCATAAAACGGAAGTAAATGTAAATGTGTGATTCCCAAATCCTTGATATGGTCAAGTCCGGTCGGAACACCATTTTCAGTTGTGGTTCCGGTCTCTGTCAGTCCTAAATATTTTCCAACGTTTTCAATTCCGGAACTGGAATCTGAAGAGACGTCACGGATATGCATTTCATAAATAACAGCATCATTAATACCCTCTCCGGCATGTGGGTTACTGTCACTGTCCCACCCTTCCGGATTGGTGGATTCCAAATCAATTATCATGGCACGTTTTCCGTTGACGCCTGTGGTTCTTGCATATGGGTCATTGGCTTCTTTTTCCTCACCATTAATGGTAACGGTATAAGTATAATAGGTACCATTTAAATCTCCATCCTTTGATGCCACCCAGGTTCCGTTTATATCTGCAGTCATTGGAATGGATTCGATTAAATCATCGGTTCCTTCTGTTCCTGATTCATAGAGATTTACAGAAACAGCCTGTGCGGTTGGTGCCCAGAGACGGAACGCTGTGCTGTCTTTTGTCCAGGTTGCACCAAGGTCATCTCCGTCATAAGTATATTCTTCTTCAAATTCTTTGGTGGAATATACGCTCGGCATCACTACTTTATATTCAGTTCCTTCGTATGTAATCTGATAGCTCTTATAAGCATCTAATGGTTCTTCCACAACTACCTGATATACGAAATCATCATCTTGTGTTACTTCTTTGATAGTAACCGCCACACCATCGGCACTCTTAATGGAAAATGCCTGCATCAGATCCCCTTCAACTGCTCCGGTCATCTGAACGGTTACTGCGCCTTCCCCATCATATTTGGCTCCGGATAATTTAGTTCCGGTTACAGCATCATCACCATATTCTTTGGTATATCCTTTCACACCGGACTCCACATAAATATCCACAGTGCCGGATACCATCTCAGAAATATCAATGAACTGGTCTTCATCAACATCCTTGGTCCAGTCTGCTGTACGCACAATAAATCCCACAGAGGTTGTACCCGGTGTTACTTCCATGGTTGCCACATGGTCACCATCTTCCTCTGCCAGTTCATAAGCTGCACCATCCGCACCTTCTCCCCACATCCAGACATCCCATCCATCGTAATTGTCGTCTGCTCTGTGGTAATGCAGCTTAATCAAAAGTTCGTCAGCCTTTACCATTGCCGCATCTGAGACTACTGAAAAAACAGTCATCATGATAAGCAGCAATGCCATCCCCAATGCTTTTCCTCTTCTCTTCATGTCACCCTCCATCATACATTTGTTAGATTTGCTTATTTTTTCCTTGTTTGTTACCGGAAACATAGTAAATTATAACATAACAAATGCTGATTTGGAAGAGATATTTTCGTAAATTTTAGTTAATTATTGCAATTCGAATTTTTACGCAAAATAGTATAAACACACTTTGCGAGTTTCTCGAGTTATCGCAGTGCTTGCCAAATATGCATGCAAGCATGCGATTTTTCTCGCTACTCGCGTAAATAAAAAATGCTGTAAAACCATTATCTGGCTTTCAGCATCTTCTATGGGTTGGGCTATT
>OGWW01000398.1_pt1 | contig 28711 bp, 26 predicted proteins | sample 1576131 | NCBI WGS metagenome assembly OGWW01 (sample SAMEA3541576, study PRJEB24748) | human gut metagenome | biome: human gut; feature: human-associated habitat; material: faeces | place: China | collected 2012 | reverse complement strand
ATGCCCTGTATTGGGCAACCGTAACGCTCACCACCGTCGGCTATGGCGACATGTGCCCCGTTACCGACATCGGCCGCTTCGTAAGCATGCTCTCCTCGCTGTTTGGCGTCGCCGTAATCGCACTGCCTTCCGGCGTTATAACCGCCCGTTATCTCGATGAATTGCGGAAGGGGAGGGGGAGGCATTGACAAGACATATAGAAAAAAGGAAGTCTTTTAGCCTCTAATACAAGAAAAATAGCTATATTTGCAAATGACTTATCGTGTTAATCAATACCAAAGGTGAATAACGGTTTTCTATTATGGCAGAGCATGAAGAGTAACATATGATTTCTATCAGCTTCTTTAATGATCGCAAAGTGAAGGCTGTGTGGGGCGAAGAGAATAGTAAGTGGTGGTTCTCTGTGCTGAATCTCATTGCCACAATAAATGAGCAAGAGGGTTATCAGAAGGCGAGAAACTATTGGAAAAACCTCAAGACAAAGTTGAAGAGGGAGAATAATGAACAGGCTAGTAGAACCAACCTGTTCAAGCTGAAAGCTAAGAATGAATGCCTCAGATGGCAAGAAAGAGATGTTGTCCCCAACTACTCCATACTACCAAAAGACTCGTTGGTATCAAAAGGGTGGCATGGAGGAAAATTTGGAAAGATTGCTTGGAATAATGTTAAATCTCACAAAGAATAATAATTAACTAATAGGAATACTCCATGTGCTCATATAGAATGATAATGAAGTGGAGTTAAAAATAGATTAAGTATGCCGTTTAATGAAAAGAAATTAGACCACTTCTATGAGAGTGTTTCGAAACATAAGTCTCATTTTGGCAAAGCACAAGCGTTGACAACTATTATAGAGATTAAACAAAATAACCCCCAATTGTTAAATCATTATAATAGTTTGTACTTAGATACAAAGATAATGCTGGTTCATTATATCCATAGTCGGAATGGGAAGGATTACGGCTATGATAAGTTAGATTGTAACTTTATTAAAGATTATATTGAACAGAGGCTTTTGACAGAAAGACAACAGCTCGCACTCTATGGAAAAGCATCATCTAGCCTAAAGGCTATAGGTGAAGATGTTGAATGGATACAAAAGCGCGAATTAGAGATTAAACTAAAGATCTTTTCAAAAGAAAATAGATTTAAATATATTATAGTGTTATCAGGTAAAACAAAAAAGAATTGTCTTTTGACTCTTTTAGGACTATTTGTAGTAGAATGCCTCGTTCTTTTACCTATAGCAGATGATGATCAAGCTTTGTTTATTCTCAAAGAAGAGCATTATTCCAATAATGAGTTTGTTAACTATATAGCAAATGTTTTAGCTTTAAGATTAGAATGGATTACTGGTCCAGAACTGCACTGTTTATCTTGGATTGGAGTTGTAATGGTTCTATTATGGTTGGTTATTTATTTGTTTTTTGTAGCCAATATTTTATTTAAAAACCTTTTTAAAAACATTGACATATATGAGGTTTCGAAATAGATTTTATTTAGAAAATTGCAAATTACAAGCACTATTGTTATACAAAATAATTTTATTTGTATTTACAGTTTATATTTGGTATACATTTGAGCATATATTTTCTCTATATGTATATATGGCAGGAGTTGTTTGCTATTTCCTGTACTATATAGTCGGCTTCAAGACCGTAGAGAAGTTCTCACATATCGCCGATTTGAGCCTTATTGTTTTATTCTTGATGGGCAAGCACTTAAACTCGTTTGGCTTTGCACTATACCTACTTTTGCCCATTATTTGTCGAGGTACCTATACAAATAAAAGTAACAATGATAGATTCTTTAATATAGAGTATGTGCTAGCACTCGTAATTTTATGCATCTTTCCAGAGTTTGACGGATGGAAGGGAGTGGCACATCTAGTTATACCTGTGTCCTTAATAATGCTGGTTAATTTTAATTATTCTAGAAGATGGGATCTTGATTGGATGGATGCTGACCTGTTGGATCTTGTAGATAATTACTATATTAGTACTCTCCAATCATATCAGGTTTATAGAGAAGCAATCAAATTATTGGAAAGACAAGATATAAGAATTTCAAATATCGCATGCTTTGCTGCGGAAAGAGACTTTAATAAACTACATTTAATAAACTCTTCTTCGTTGATTTTTAAATACGAATACAGTCTAAGTGCAAACATAAAAAAAATGCTTAAGCGATTTGAGTATGCTCATAATGGAGTATACATTATTGACGGTGTAAAATATCCAGAAAATATTACTTTTGCGATTAAACCAGAGCTTGTTAAGGTTGATTTTTGTTATCTATTGTTTATTGTGTTTCTGAATGACGAAAAACCTAATATTCTAGGAAACAGAATTGAGGGGTTGCATAGATTTTTTTCAAGAATGGCTAAGGTGATTTTGTTTGAACGGGAACTTCGTTTACGTAGGACTGATGAAATTCAAAATTTGCAGCAAAAGAGTAGATTTGTAAATGCATCAATAAACACGATGCATTTTATAAAGAATAGGATGACACCATTTCAAACGCTTTTAGATTATTTGAAAAATGAAGGTGACATACAAAATTTACCTGCATATCCTAGGTTATTAGCTAATGTCCAGAAATCATGCGATAGAGAAATGAAAGCTATACTCAGTCGTGCAGCTTATCTATTAGACAAAGGTAATAATCCATTTAAGTTCCAGGTGTTGTCTGACGTTGATAGCCGTAATGTGTTTACTTTACTTCGAACAATATGGGTAGATACATTTATAGAGGAATTCGACAAATTAACGACGACAGATAGAGAATCTGCAAATATTTCAGTTAATTTAGAAGGACTTGACGTTTTGTTCTCGGATATTATTGGAAATATACAAAAATATTCTATTAAGAAGCGTTTTTGTTTATTTAAAGTACGAGATGAAGTTCTTGTTATTACATTCCAAAACGACTTTAAATCTATTCGAGATGTAGAGTCATTAGTTTCCTATATGAATGGAGATGAAAAGGATGAAGTACAATTTAGAATTACACATGGTGCACCGTTAATAAAGCAAAATTGCAAGGATCAAAATATAGCAATAGAAGCTAGCGTTATAAGCGATGAAGACGGTAACAAATTATATCAATTACAACTTACAATAAAAATACTTTAATATGAAAAAAATCTTGATTATTGAAAATGAATTTGCAAGCATAAAAGATTCAATTGACGCCTTAATGGAAATGTTCCAAGGACTGTTACATTACGATTTGGTAGCAGTCTCACAGGATATTAAATGGAGTGAGATTGAACAGTATTCTGCAATTTTTGTTGATGTAAGTCTTTCTCCACGAACAGAATTGGACGGATATGGCATTTTGAATAGAATTAAGGAACGATACCCATCGATTCTTTCACGATTAGCAGTTGTTACAGGTAACCATGTTATAAAAGATGATATGCAGGAGCATGGCTTTGCGAATGGGGAGTTCTCTGTTTTTCAGAAACCGCTGAAATATATGGAATTATATACTTTTATAAATAATCAAAAAAACTCCCAACAGCATATGTCTTAGGCATCATGCATACATGAATGAATATAGTGAACAGTTACTGCTTCACGCAAGTTGTGAATGCTGTTGCTAGATGCTAGGACGAATAATAAACTATTAGTAGAAATAAGATATTACTTCTAATATGTATTGGACAAACGTTGTCTTCAAACTTTATATCACAAACTATTACTAAGTTGTAGAAATCTTAGTACCTTTGTGTCGACAAAAGAAAGAAATATAAAGAAAAGAACAAAGAAGAATAGGAAGAGCATCGCACGGATACTTATCGATAGTTATTGATAGACAACATTCTGAATACTTATGGCGTTCCTTATTTGTACTACTTCTTTCTTAAGTCGTTGATAATCAGTACGTATTGTCTTCGAGGAAGGAAAACAAATACTTGTCTAACTGGGTTGCTGTGTAGGGAATGACTTACCTTTTTGTTGTTAAAGCAGGTGCTGAAGATAGCGGGAATGGGCAAAAAGAAAAGCGGACTCCGCAGAGTCCGCCTAAATTTAATCAGTAACAATTAGTTTTGTCTTAGCCTAAGCTAATAGCTTCGCTTGGACAAACACTTGCGCATGTGCCGCATTCTGTGCAAGCATCAGCGTCAATCTTGTAGATGTCGCCTTCAGAGATAGCTCCTACTGGACATTCGTCAATACATGTACCGCAAGCGATGCAGTCATTGCTAATTACATAAGCCATAATTATAAATCTTTTATTATATTAATAATGTTTTTGTATAGGATTGTCTTCAATACCTACTTTTGTATGGTGCAAAGGTAAATAATATTTTTCTAATACCTACAAATGATGGTGAGAAAATGAAATATTTAGACAATATACAAATAAAACCGATGGTCTTGTTGGCTTTGAAAGCAAAGATGAAAGCCTTGTGTTACAATAAATAAATAGAGAAAACGTTATAAGAACAGATATGAAAAGACTTCTATACATAATATTATTGTTGGCAACATCAATGGTTGGCTTTGCGCAAGAACGCACCGTGCAGAACCGTCCCTATACAGACTTGCGTCCGTTCCACTTCGGTGTTATGGTTGGTACACATTTGCAAGACCTTGAAATTGCTAATACGGGACCGCAAATGGTAGACCTTGGCGATGGTAATGGACCTGTGCAGAAGGTTATTTCGGTAGACCAAGACCGCTGGGACGCTGGCTTCACGGTGGGTGTATTGGGCGAACTGCGCCTGAGTACGACGTTTCAGCTGCGTATAGCACCTACCATGTACTTCGGTACACGCCACCTTACTTTCAGAAATCTGACGGACTTGAACGCCAAAGGGCAACCTATTGAGAAGACACAGGACTTGAAATCCGTGTATATCTCGTGCGCTTTCAACCTTATTGCAGCTGCTCCACGTTTTAACAATCATCGTCCCTACCTAATGTTGGGTATTAATCCAATGGCTAATCTGTCGGGAAAGAACGACGATTACTTAAAGTTAAAAGGCGGCGATGCTTATTTAGAGGTGGGATTAGGTTGCGACTTCTATCTTCCTTTCTTCAAGTTGCGCCCTGAATTGAAGTTTATGTATGGACTTTCGAACACCTTAGATGCCAATCACGTAAAGGAATTGCGCGATAAGAACACGCAGATGTATGCCAATTTTGCAAAGGAAGTCCGTTCCAAGATGATTGCGCTGACGTTCTATTTCGAGTAATTTTATTAGTGGATATAAAGTAAAAGGAGTTAAGACGCTGTGTTGTCTTAACTCCTTTTGCTTTTCTATTTCTTCTTTTCCAAGTCTAAAACCATCTTTCCTACAAAGATTGCCGACTTTCCGTTCTGGTCGATACCTATTTTCTTGCCGTCCAAGTTCTTCACGTAAGCGAGTTCATTTAGGAAGGTATGCGAGTGTCCGCCCAATATCAGGTCGATGCCACGTGTGCCTGCAACCAACTCTTCGTCGCTAACTCCTTCGATGTTCAAGCCTAAATGCGATATGCAAATAATAAGGTCGCATTTCTTTTTCTTTAGTTCATTGACGCATTTCTGCGCACACGCTATCGGATCCATATACTTCAGTGGTCCATAGTTCGCCTTTACCACCAACCCATCGAGCTGTGGCGACAAACCAAACACGCCAATCTTCAAACCCTTGCGCTTTAATATAATGTAGGGCTTTACTATCTTTGCCAATTCAGTACCTGCAAAATCGTAGTTCGCACATACGATGGGGAAGTTCAATCCCTTGAACATTCGTATCATATTGTCAAGCCCAAAGTCGAACTCGTGGTTGCCTATTGTGCCTGCATCGTAGTGCATCAAATTCATCAATCCTACCTCTACATCGCCTTTGAACATAGTGAAGTAGGGCGAACCCTGGCAGAAGTCGCCGCTGTCGAACAGCAACAAGTTGGGGTCTTTTGCTCTTTCTTCCTTCAACATGGCTATGCGACGCTCGAAGCCCGCACGTCCTGCACGCAGTGTGTCGGCAAGTGTGGTGTTGAAAGGCATTATCTGGCTGTGTGTATCGTTTGTATGCAGAATGGTGAGTTGCTTTTTCTGTGCAAAGACAACTACGCTGAACATACACAAGGCTATCAGTAAAATATTCTTTTTCATTGTTTCTTTTCCTTTTTTATAGTCCACTTATCCACCTTACTTCGCTATTGCGGCAGGTTGGTTCTTCTCATTGCTGACATAAGCAATGCGTCCCTCTTTCCTGCTGTTGATGGTTTTTCCCTCCGCTGTCATCGCTTTGAAGTAGTTCAGAATAATGTATCGCGAATTGTTCGATGCATCTTGCGGTGCATTGACGTCGGTTTTAGCCTTGAAAGCCTCCAGTTTGTCGTTGCCCTGTGCCAAATAGTCGATGGTGGCAATGCGGTATTGCGCCTTTGGGTCAATCTGTTTTCCGTGCAGACTCGCATACTGAAGCGTGTTACGCTTCGTCAAACCCAGCAACACTCCTTTGCTAACGCCTTCGCCACCTGTATGCGCAATCTGCTGAAACAGCTCCAACACCTTCTCGCCGCTAAGCGTAAGGAAGCATATTTTGTTTTCAAACGGTGCAATATCGTTCACGTCGCCCACTGTAACATTGCCCTTGGGCAGTGCTGCACGAATGCCTCCCATATTGTAAACGGCAAAATCGACTTTCTCGTTATAACCCTTTGCTGCCCATACCAATATGTCGGCAAGCAGATTGGATAGGTCGCTCTCTGGGCGATGCGCCGCCATATAGTGGTCCGACTGCGCCACTACCGGAGTCATAATGCTGTCTACTATGTGCTTGTAGGGTGCTAAAAACTCCACAGCCTTCGGGTTTTTAGCCTTGTCGTAGCGTGCGTCAATCAGTATTCTGCTGCGCTGCACACCTGTAAGTTGGTATTTTGCCCGCTGTGCTGCACATGGCGTACAGGTCAATACAGCAGCCATACCACCTATTAAAAACATCTTCTTATTCATAATCTGCGTTTTTTGCTTTCTGCAAAGGTAGTAAAAACTTGTCAGCCAACGTTGTTTCAGTCATCTTGTTTTTGTTCTGTATAAGTGAAATATAGTTAAAGAAGGTTTGCAAATAAGAAAGTTTCAGTCGTTAATCGAATTATTTATCGTAACTTTGCACCGCTTTTCGGTATAACCGCTGGTCGTGGAAGAGTCGCGTACTATGTTGTATTGGAACGACAAACAATATTTAATTAATTAAAAAATGGATTTAATTAAAATTGCTGAAGAAGCATTTGCAACCGGCAAGCAGCACCCAGAGTTCAGAGCTGGAGATACTGTAACTGTCGCTTACAAAATCGTCGAGGGTAATAAGCAACGTGTTCAGCTTTACCGTGGTGTAGTAATCAAGATTAACGGTGAGGGCGAAAAGAAGCGTTTCACTGTTCGTAAGATGTCAGGCACTATCGGTGTTGAGCGTATTTTCCCAATGGAATCACCTAATATCGAGTCTATCGAGGTGAACAAGCATGGTAAGGTACGTCGCGCTAAGCTTTACTACTTGCGCAATCTTACAGGTAAGGCTGCTCGTATTAAGGAAAGAAGAGTGGTATCTGCTAAGAAAGACAAGTAATTCTCTCTTGAGAAATCCACAAATAAAAAAAGTTCGGAACTTTACTGTTCTGAACTTTTTTTATGTCTTGAATCGTAGCTTTTCTGTTCAGCTCAATCCTCTTTGTCTTCCTCTTCGTAGTTCAATTGCCCATCGCCAACGCCGTGAATAGCAGTCTGCAAGTCTTTCCAGTTCTGAAAACCTGCAAACAATGCCAATCGGTCTAACGTCTTTTTCGATGGCTTTTCCTTCAACAACACATAGCCCCAGAGTTTCCGCAACGACTTCGACTCTAAGTTTATATGGTGCTGCTTCAACCTTGCCGAAACCTTTTCGTAGTCGGCTGACAGATTGATGTGTTGCGGAATTTTATGCTGAAACTCCGCAATAAAGCGTTTCAATGCCTTTTCCATTTATGTTGTTCCAACATTTAATCAGGTGCAAAGTTACGAAAAGAAAGGAATATAAAGCATTTTTCTCTTTATTATTTCTATTCTGTACGCAATAATTGGAAATTCTTATACTAACGTATTGATAACCTCCTCGCGCGATGCAGACAAATAATCAATCACAGGAATTTCGGGCATCGTATAGCAACCTGCTGCCAAACGCATTGTGGCACGGGCGCAGTTTACGAGTATCTGACTTGTCAGTGCAGGATTGTTGATGCTCATGTTGAATTCGAAATGCTGGTTTTGCGTCTTTCCACTCACACCTTTGCGAACGAGGTGGACGCCGTGTCCCATATCGCGCACGTCGTCTACGCTTGCCACTGCAAACACGTGGGTTTCGTCGTTGGCAAAGTATGGGTCAGCCTTGATAGCCTTTGTAACCTCTTCGAGCTTTGCACCGTCTTCCAATTCCACGTAAACCATACGGCGATGAATGCCTTCGCCCAATGGGATAGTTACAGAAAGTGCGTTCTTCACACCTTCCTTGCCACGCACGCAAACAGAGTGTCCCATCGACATACCGGGTCCGAAGTTGGTGTACGACAAGCCTTTGGGTGCCAAACTCTCCATCAAGATGCGCACCACAGAGTCTGAACCTGGGTCCCACCCCGCCGCAATTACGCTCACTTTGCCCGCCTTTTTGCAGTTCTCCATTTGCTTTGTGCGGTAGTCCAATATGCTTGTGTGTATGTCGAACGAATCCACCGTGTTGATACCCATAGCTACGATGCGTTCTGCATATTCGGGACAGCTGCGTGTTGGTGCAGCAAGAATGGCTACATCAACGTTCTTCAACTTTGCAATGTCGTCTACAACGTCGTATGGCGTAAGTTCCAAAGGTTTGTCCTTGTCGCCCTGACGACGCACGATGCCTGCAATCTCAAAGTCCTTGGCAGCTTCGAGTGCTTCAATAGCGTAGTGCCCTATGTTGCCGTAACCCACTACTGCTGCTCTTATTTTCTTCATAATCTTTCCCTTAAAACGTTATTTTTACCTATTCTTTACAGACTGCAAAAGTACTGCAAAAATGTGATTAACGAGAAATTAGTTATAGTTTTTTTCTCGAAAATATTCTCCATTGTCCTTTTGCATCTTTGCCTGCTCGCTGTTGTTTTTCTTCCTACGGTTTCCTGCAATGCAGCATCGGCTTTCCGTCTTCAGCTTTTTCTCTTTCTATGCTCTAAAAAGGTGGACTGTTTTTGTGGTTTCTGAATACAACAAAGATTGTCTTTCAACCTTTTGATTATTAGTTGCTTATGTCGTTTCTGCAAAATATTGTCAAATTACTTACGTGTAAATAAATATTTTTCTACACGTAAGTAATAATTTCTTTACACGTAAATAAATATTTCTCTACGTGTAAAGAATATATCGGACTGCAACAATCGGGAATATTCGACGAAGGGAGAGCGATTGGAATGTAGTCAAAGACAGGAACAAATCATAGCTATTCTTTGCTACATTCTTTCCTTTTAGCCCTTTGACGCTTATTTTAGAGAGTTGGATAATGCAGAGTAAAAGGCGCAATTATCTGCTTGTTTTTTCTTGATAGGTGCGAGGTGTCATACCTGTTTCGCGTTTGAAGAACTTAGAGAAAGCCGAAGCACTGGTGAAATTCATACGGTTTGCTATCTCGTAAGCCATTAGTTTGTTGGTTTTCAATAGCAGTTTTGCCTCTTGAACAGTGGCACGGTTAATCCAATACATAACGCTTTGACCACTGGCTTTCTTGATGATTGCAGAGAGATGGTGCGGTGTAACGTGAAGCAAATCGGCATAAAATGGTATGGAACGCTCTTGCATACAGTGTTGATGCACCAAGCGTTTGAATTGCAGAAACAGCTCTTGTGTACGTGTCGAGCCTTCGTTTCTAATGGTTTTCTCTTCTGCTTCTTTCAGTTCCTGAATGTCGGAAACAATGGTTCTCAGTAGGTTCTGTACGGTTTTTCTGCAGTAAGGAGTAAGTTGTATGACGTCCCATAAGAGGTAAAACATACGTAGCAATCGGTCGTATTCCGCTGGAGTAGTTTTGCGTATAACCTCTTCGGGTATGTCTATGCTGTCGCGAATCACAATGGCAGTGAGTCGAGCGTCTGGCGAAACCTCATTGACTTCAAAGATAGTATCGGGGGGCATCAGCATGACAAAGCCCTTTTCTACGTGATAATCCTGCAGGTTGATACAGACATCGCCACAGCCTTCCATTGCAAGCACGATGCGGGAGTCTGCTATTTGGTATATTTCCTTTTTATGAAAGATAGGACTTCGTTGTATGTTTCCGTTGAAAATCAGAATCGCATGGTCGTTTACGACAACCTTGTCCTGCTGCTTCAGTGCCGCTTCCAAGTCCATTGTGTCTAACGAAAGTAGATTTACCGCCTTTGCTTTGTCCATGAAATTGCCTTTTTGTATGATTTAATTGCAAAATTAACATTATTCTATCGAATGTGAGAAGAAATTTAATAATAATCGTACAAAAGGGTAATAATATCGGTGTGTTGGTTAATGAAGTAACAGAACAAAATATTATCTTTGTCCCATAGAAGTAGAAAGAGCAATATAATTTCAGCAATATGAAAGAGAAAATAATAACCCTTGTTTTGCTAATGCTGGCATCTGTTGCCCAAGCACAGACGTTAGAAGAATGTCAGCAGGCTGCGGAGAAGAACTATCCCATTATCAAACAGTATGGCTTAATCGCTCAGACAACCGAGCTAACCGTCAAGAATATTCAGAAAGGGTGGTTACCGCAGATTACTGCTTCGGCGCAGGCAACCTATCAGAGCGATGTGGTGTCGTGGCCAGAGAATATGCAACGTATGTACCAACAGATGGGACTCGACATGAAAGGGCTGACCAAAGACCAATATAAAATAGGTGTAGACCTTCAGCAGATTATTTATGACGGTGGTGCCATAGGCAGTCAGCGTAGTATAGCACGTCAGGAAGGAAAGGTTCAGGAGGCACAAACCGAAGCAAATCTGTATCAGGTGCGCAAGCGTGTCAATGAAATGTACTTCTCGCTCTTGCTTCTCGACGAACAAATCAGGCTGAACGACGATGTAAAGGCTTTGCTGTTGTCGAGCGAAAAGAAACTCGCGGCTATGGTGAAAGGCGGTACGGCAGCCACAAGCGACTTTGATAACGTGAAAGCAGAGCGGCTGAGCGTAACGCAACAGAACGAGAGTTTGAAATCGCAACGGCAGATGTTGCAGCGTATGCTAAGCGTCTTTTGCGGTATAGAGGTAAGCAATCCCGAGAAGCCAGCGGCTGTTGAGGCAAGCGCATCGGCAAGCAATCGTCCCGAAATACGGCTGTTCGACAATCAGCTGAAGCTTGCCGAAGTGCAGGAAAAAGCATTAGACACAAAGCTGCGCCCCACGTTGGGACTTTATGCTCAAGGCTATTACGGCTATCCGGGGCTTAATATGTTCGAGGATATGATAAGTCGGAAGTGGAGTTTGAACGGCATAGTGGGCATAAAACTATCTTGGAATGTGGGTGCACTCTATACGCACAAGAACGATAAAGCCAAGTTGAAGGCGCAGCGCGAGCTGATTGAGAATGCACGAGAGGTGTTCCTGTTCAACAATAATATGGAGCGGATACAGCAAACAGAGAATGTAAGCCGATACCGCACGATGATGCAAGGCGACAACGAGATAATTGCGCTGCGCACAAATGTACGCAAAGCTGCCGAATCGAAGCTTGCCCACGGCATCATTGACGTCAATAGCTTGCTGCGAGAGATAAACAATGAGAATGCAGCCAAGACGCAACAGGCTATTCACGAGATAGATATGCTCAAGGAAATGTATAATCTGAAATACACCAACAACGAATAGAAAAACAACCAACAAATATGAAAAAGGTATTTTTATTAGCCAGTCTTGCCTTTATAATGGCATCTTGCGGAGAGGATAAGAAGGACTATGACGCAACAGGAACGTTCGAAGCAACGGAAGTTACAGTGTCTGCCGAGTCGTCAGGACAGCTGATAAGCTTTAATGTTGCGGAAGGACAGTTGCTCAATGGCGGAATTACGGTAGGACAGATAGATTCCCGACAGCTTACGTTGAAGCGTGCCCAGTTGGCAACAAGCAACGACCGGCTGATGGCTACGCACGGTCAGCTCGATGCAAATAAGCGACAGTTGGCTGCCAACCGACAGGCAACAGTAAGTAAACAGTTGGATTTGAAGAAGCAGGTGGCGTCCATTCGTCAGCAGATAGCCAATCAACAGCGCGAGCGTCAGCGTTTTTCGGAACTCCTGCGCGATGGTGCCGTCCCACGAAAGCAGGTCGATGATATAGACTATCAGATACAAGTGCTGCAGAAACAGCTTGCAGCAACCGAAGAACAGATAGCCAGTCAGAACGCTGCATTGGCTGAACAGGACAAGGGAATAGCTGCACAGATTGACGGAATCAATTCGCAACAGGCAGGAGTAAGCGCACAGCAAGCTGGCGTGCGCGCCCAACAAGCACAGCTTGACGACCAAATTGCCCATACCTTCGTGAAGAGTCCGCTCTCTGGAACCGTCTTGGAAAAGTATGCAGAGCAGGGCGAATTTGTTTCCATCGGTAAGCCATTGTTCAAGATTGCCGATACCAAGAGAATGTTCATACGGGCATACATCACTTCAGAACAACTGAAAGACCTCCGCCTTGGGCAAAAGGTGAAGGTGATGGCAGACTATGGAAACGGAAAGAAAAAGCAGTATAATGGTGTTGTTACTTGGATTTCGAGCCGCTCGGAGTTCACGCCTAAGACCATTGTTACCGACAATGAGCGTGCCGATTTGGTTTATGCTGTCAAGATACAGTTCCAAAACGACGGCTATGTAAAGATAGGAATGTACGGTGAAGTGAAGTTTTAAGCCATATTGAAAGCGATGAATGCAATCGAAGTAAATAGCATATCAAAGCACTACGGTAAGGTGCAGGCATTACGTGATGTCAGCTTTTCGGTGGGCAAAGGCGAGGTTTTCGGACTCATTGGTCCCGATGGAGCAGGCAAGACGTCTATGTATCGCATTCTCTGTTCGCTGCTTCTTCCCGATGGGGGCACGGCTACGGTAGATGGTTACGACGTGGTAAGCCAGATGAAAGAGATACGCAAGCGGGTTGGATATATGCCTGGCAAGTTCTCGCTCTATCAGGATTTGACCGTAGAAGAGAACCTAAAGTTCTTTGCAACGCTATTTAATACGACGGTAGAAGAGAACTACGACTCCATCAAAGCCATCTATTCGCAGCTTGAACGATTTAAGAATAGAAGGGCAGGAGCACTCTCTGGCGGTATGAAACAGAAGCTGGCACTCTGCTGTGCCCTTGTTCATCAGCCGAGCGTGCTGTTCCTTGACGAACCAACAACGGGCGTTGACCCTGTCAGTCGTGCGGAGTTTTGGGAGATACTTGCACAACTGAAAGCGCGTGATATAACTATTGTTGCTTCCACACCATACCTCGATGAGGTGAGAAGTTGTGAGCGTGTGGCCTTTCTTTCAGAAGGTATTATAAGAGGTATAGGGACTCCCGAAGAGATTCTAACGGAGTTTAGAGATGTATTTAATCCACCCAGCATCGAGCACGAAGGAAGCAATAAGGTTGGCAATGAGGCTGAAAATGTCATCGAAGTAGAACATCTTGTCAAGGCTTTTGGTACTTTCCGTGCGGTAGACGACATCTCCTTTACGGTTAAGAGGGGCGAAATCTTTGGCTTTCTCGGTGCCAACGGAGCCGGCAAGACCACTGCGATGCACATGCTGACGGGGCTTAACCAACCCACAAGTGGCACAGGCAGAGTGGTGGGCTTCGACATACGCACCGAGTATGAGCAGATAAAGAAACACATTGGCTATATGAGTCAGAAGTTCTCGCTCTACGAAGACCTTACTGTTGCAGAGAATATCAGTCTTTTTGCAGGCATCTACGGTATGCAAGACGATGAGATACACCATAAGACCGATACGCTGTTGCAGCGTTTGAACTTCGCAGAACATCGCAATACCTTGGTATCTAATCTGCCATTAGGTTGGAAACAGAAGTTGGCTTTCTCTGTCAGCATCTTCCACGAACCTGGAGTTGTGTTTCTCGATGAGCCTACGGGAGGAGTCGACCCTGCCACGCGCCGCCAGTTCTGGGAACTGATTTACGATGCTGCAGAACGGGGAATAACTGTCTTTGTAACCACTCACTATATGGACGAGGCTGAATATTGCGACCGTATATCCATTATGGTGGACGGCAAAATCAAGGCTTTAGGAACGCCCGACGAATTGAAACGAAACCTCAACCAGCCCGATATGAACCACGTGTTCACCTATTTAGCACGACAGGCAACGCGCAGTTCGGATTAAGAATACACCTCAATATAAATGTTCAATATAGATGAAGCAGTTTATTTCATTTGTCGTCAAGGAAACCAAGCACATTGTTCGCGATAAACGAACAATGCTGATGCTGTTCGGTATGCCGATAGTATTGATGCTTCTGTTTGGTTTTGCCATTACCACCGATGTGAAAAACGTGCGGACAGTCGTTGTCATGAGCAATGCTGACCACGCCACCCAGCAGGCTGCAGACCGTTTGTCGGCATCGGAATACTTCACCATAACGAAGGTTGTTGATACTCCTGCCGAGGCTGAACAGACTATCCGCAACCAAAAGGCAGACATGGCAGTGGTGTTTGCAAAGGACTTTGCAAGCAGGAAATCGGGCTTTCAGCTTATTGTAGACGGCACCGACCCTAACATGGCGCAGCTGTGGGCAACCTATGCCAATGCGGTTATCACGAGTGCAGAAAGCAGTATGATAAACTCAAAGTTGCTATATAATCCGCAAATGAAATCAGCCTACAACTTCGTTCCTGCCATCATAGGAACATTGCTGATGCTGATTTGCGCCATAATGACTTCCATTTCCATTGTCCGCGAAAAGGAAAAAGGCACAATGGAAGTGCTTCTTGTTTCGCCCACACGCCCTTTGATGATTATCGCTGCCAAGGTTGTTCCCTACTTGGTGCTTGCTTTTGTTATTCTGGTAGTAATACTCCTTATGGCTATTTTCGTGTTGGACGTACCGTTGCAAGGCTCCTTGTTCTGGATATTTCTTATTTCCACGATATATATCCTCTTGGCTCTTTCGTTGGGTTTGCTTGTTTCCAATGTTGCGAAAACGCAGCTTGTGGCATTGCTGTTGTCGGCAATGGTGCTGCTGATGCCCATTATCATGCTTTCTGGAATGATATTCCCCATTGAGTCAATGCCCCGAATATTGCAGTACGTATCAGCCATTGTTCCCACGCGCTACTATACAAGTGCCATGCGTAAACTAATGATTATGGGAGTTGGAATAGAGCAAGTGTACCGTGAAACGACGATTCTCATAGGTATGCTTGTGGTGCTGTTGTCCCTCTCGCTCGCTAAGTTCAACAAACGATTAGAATAGAAGTCTATGACACTGAAATATCTTTTACGGAAAGAATTCACTCAAATTCGTCGGAATTCATTTCTTCCACGACTCATCATAATCTATCCAATTGTGATTATGTGCGTCATGCCGTGGATAATGAACATGGAGGTAAAGAACATTACGGTAGATGTTGTGGATAACGACCGTTCTACGCAGTCGCAGCAATTGGTGCACGAAATTGAAGCAAACAAGTACTTTGTATTTCACGGACAGCAACCTACCTACGCAGCAGCACTCAACAACATAGAGCATTCCGAAGCCGATATAGCAGTGGTTATACCGCAAAATTACAGTCGCGACCTTACCTTGGGGCGTATGCCGCAGGTGCTTATTGCTGCCAATGCCGTCAATGGAACAAAGGGTTCCATAGGCTCGGTTTATCTTTCTCAAGTTGTTTCTGCCAATGCGTTGCCCTCTGCCGCAGCCATTCAGTCGAAGGTGGCTACGCTGTACCTCTACAACAAGCACCTCAACTTCAAGCTATTTATGATTCCTGCACTCTTTGCCATCATAATGATGATGATGACTGGCTTCCTGCCAACGCTCAATATAGTGAACGAAAAAGAAACGGGGACGATAGAACAAATGAATGTAACCCCTGTAAGCAAGTGGACATTCATTCTTGCAAAGCTCGTTCCTTACTGGCTTATTGCCTTCTTCATCATTACCGTCTGTCTTGTATTGGCGTGGGCTGTATATGGCATAGCACCAGTGGGGAATATCGCTCTCATCTATCTGCTGGCTATGTTGCTGGCATTGTTCTTCTCGTCGTTCGGACTGATAATATCCAATTACTCCGACACGATGCAACAAGCCATTTTCGTAATGTGGTTCTTCGTGGTCATACTCCTGTTGCTTTCTGGTCTGTTCACCCCCACACGCTCTATGCCGTCTGTGCCTTATCTCACCACGTACGTCAATCCTGTAAGCTATTTCATAGAGGCTATACGTACAGTATTTATTTGTGGTGGCAGTTTCAGCAGCATTGCCCATCAGCTATTTGCCCTTTCAGGCATTGCCCTTTTTATGGGAGGTTGGGCTGTGATGAGTTATAAGAAGAACAATTAACGCAAGTTCGCTAAATTATTTACGTGTAAATAAATATTTTTCTACACGTAAGTAATAATTTCTTTACACGTAAATAAATATTTCTTTACGTGTAAATAATTTGCCAGACAACGATTTTTGTGCAATATAAGTACTTTAAAGACAGGAAGATGGGGCGGAGAAGAGGCGTATGAAACGATGCGGCTGCACGGTTTTTGGTGCAGGAATGCAACCGTGCAAGGTCGTGGCTGTGGCGTTGGTAGATAAATAAAGGAGGGTATGCAGATGAGATTTTCTGCATACCCTCCTTGTTCTTAGAATGTATTTCGGCAGCCGTGCCGCCTTGAAACCCTATTACAGGTTTGCCAATTCAATTGCCTTGTCTACTGCTGCGGTTACGCCTTCAACGTCTTTACCGCCTGCCTGTGCGTAGTGGGGCTGTCCGCCGCCACCGCCTTTAATCAGCTTTGCGGCTTCGCGGATAATCTTTCCAGCGTTCATTTCGTGGTCTTTCACCATATCGTCGCTCAGCATAATCGAGAGCAAAGGCTTGTTTTCGTGGGTCGAACCCAATACGCAAACGAGCTTTTCGGGTATGGCTTCGCATACCTTGAAGACGATGTCTTTTGCCGAAGCAGGTTCAACGGGCAGCACAGCCTTAACCACCTTGATGCCGTTCACGGTTTCTGCACGTTCCACCAAGCGGTTTGCAAAGCGGACAACGGTTTGTTGGCGGAAGCTTTCCATTTCTTTCTTCATTGCGTCGTGCTCCTGAATGTACTTCTCTATAACGCCTTTCAAGTCCTTCGCATTGTTGAACATCGCCTTTAAGTCGCGCACGGTGTCTTCAAGTGCGTAGAGGGTTTCTTCGCAATGCTTTCCTGTGAGGGCTTCTACGCGGCGAATGCCCGCAGCAACACTGCTTTCGCTGATTATCTTGAAGAAGCCAATGCGTCCCGTAGAGGTAGCGTGGATACCGCCACAGAACTCGCACGACGGACCAAAGCTGATGACACGCACCTTGTCGCCGTATTTTTCGCCGAACAATGCCACTGCGCCCATCTCCTTTGCTTGCTCTAACGGTGTGTCGCGATATTCGCCACGAGGCAAGTCCTGACGTATCATATCGTTTACGATGCGCTCTACCTGTCGCAATTCCTCGTCGGTTACTTTCTGGAAGTGCGAGAAGTCGAAACGCAGAGTGTCTGCGCTGACATACGAACCCTTCTGTTCGCAGTGCTCGCCCAGCACCTGTTTCAGTGCGTAATCCAACAAGTGGGTTGCCGTGTGGTTGGCTGCCGAAGCATCGCGCTTGTCGGTATCGACGCAAGCCATAAAGTCTGCCTCTGCATTCTTTGGCAGTTGCTTCACGATGTGAATGCTTTGGTTGTTCTCGCGCTTTGTATCAACGATGTCGATGGTTTCTTCTTCGTTCACCAAAACACCTTGGTCGCCAACCTGTCCACCCATTTCGCCGTAGAAAGGCGTGTGGTCTAACACCAATTCAAAGAAAGTATTCTTCTTCTGTGTAACCTTTCTGTAACGCAAGATGCGGCATTCGTATTCGGTGTAGTCGTAGCCTACGAACTCTTGTTCGCCCTCTTTCAGCACCACCCAGTCGCCGTTTTCCACAACGGCAGCATTGCGGGCACGTGCCTTTTGCTGTTCCATTTCTTCCTCGAACTGTTTTTCATCGACACTGAAGCCGTGTTCGCGGCAAATCAGTTCGGTGAGGTCGAGTGGGAAACCGTAGGTATCGAACAGGCGGAATGCCTCTTTGCCGTTCAGTTCGGTCTTTCCTTGCGCCTTCATTTCGTCCATTGCGTTGGTTAAAAGGTTGATACCTTTCTCCAAAGTGCGCAGGAACGAGTCTTCCTCTTCCTTGATAACACGCGCAATGAGTTCGCGTTGAGCGGTCAATTCTGGGTAGGCGTTGCCCATTTCGTGGATAAACGTGTTGAGCAACTTGTAGATAAACGCCTCCTTCTGGTCTAAGAAGGTGTAGGCATAGCGCACGGCACGGCGCAAGATACGACGGATAACGTAGCCTGCTTTCGCATTGCCTGGCAGCTGACTGTCGGCAATTGAGAAGGCAACGGCACGCATATGGTCGGCTACGACGCGCATGGCGATGTCTATTTTCTCTTGTTCGTTTCTTGCTTCTCCGTTTTCTCCCGATGGCGTAGTGAAGCCGTACTTCTTTCCGCTCAAACGTTCCATTTCCTTGATGGTAGGCTGGAAGATGTCTGTATCGTAGTTCGAGTTCTTTCCTTGCAGCATACGTACGAGGCGTTCGAAGCCCATACCCGTATCAATGACGTTCATTGACAAAGGTTCAAGCGAACCGTCAGACTTGCGCTGGAACTGCATAAAGACGATGTTCCATATTTCGATAACTTGCGGATTGTCTTTGTTCACAAGCTCACGACCAGGTGTTTTCGCCTTTTCTTCGGCACTGCGAGAGTCTACGTGTATCTCCGAGCAAGGGCCACAAGGACCAGTTTCGCCCATTTCCCAGAAGTTGTCGTGCTTGTTTCCGTCGATAATATGGTCTGCTGGCAAGTGTTTGAGCCAGTATTGTGCAGCTTCGTCGTCGCGGGCAATGCCTTCCGAGGGGCTGCCTTCGAATACGGTAACATACAAATCGGCAGGGTTCAGCTTCAGAACATCAACCAAATACTCCCACGCATAGTCGATGGCGTTCTCCTTGAAGTAGTCGCCGAAGCTCCAGTTGCCGAGCATTTCGAACATTGTATGGTGGTAGGTGTCGTGTCCGACTTCTTCCAAGTCGTTGTGTTTGCCACTTACACGCAGGCATTTCTGAGAGTCGGCGCGGCGTCGTGGTTCTGGTTCTTTCGTGCCAAGAATTATATCTTTCCACTGGTTCATACCAGCGTTGGTGAACATCAGCGTAGGGTCGTCCTTTATAACCATCGGTGCCGACGGTACAATGACGTGTCCTTTCGACTCGAAAAACTTCTTGAAAGAGTCGCGGATTTCATTTGCTGTCATTTCTTTCATATACTTTAATTTTATAAAAATCAACCAAAAGAGTTGCAAAGATACTGACTTTTCACTATTTTTGCAAATGAATTGTAAAATGATTGATATATGGCAGATAATTCGCGTAAACTATATTATTCCATAAAAGAAGTGGCACAGATGATGGAAGTGTCGGAAAGTTTGCTCCGTTATTGGGAAACAGAGTTCCCGCATCTCCGTCCGAAAACCACAGGTAATCGTGTTCGCCAATATACGGACAAGGATATTGAGCAAATAAAGATTATCTATAATCTGGTGAAAGTGCGTGGATTTAAGATTGCTGCAGCACGAAAGATGTTGCAAGAAAACCGCAGCGGTGCTGATAAGAGCCAGAAAGTGCTTGAGAGTTTGATATCGGTACGCGACCAACTGAAAAATTTGAAAGCCCAACTCAGTGGTTTGGTGTAAGTAGTTTGCTTACACCTTATATATAATAGGGAAGGTTTGGCACGGCAAGAATGGTTTTAGGGTCGTGGCAAACCAATAGCGTAAAAGAAAAAGGAAGTACTTCTTACTTCAACATAATGCCATTATAGATGCGCCCCGAATTGATGCCGAGTCTGCGGGCAGAGAAGTAATCGGCTGTGGCATCGTAGGTACAAATGCCTTCGTCTATAATGTTTTCGGGCAAAACGCCCATTGTTTCCATATCCATACGGTTGGAAAGCTTCAGGTCTAAGTGCCATTTCAAAGGTGCTTCGCCCTCTTTTGGCTGTATGGTGCGATAGCGTTTGGCTATTCGTTCCATATCGAATTGGGCATTGGCAAACTGTTCGTAGACTTCGTCGCCCACTTCAAAGTTCTTCAACGATATACTGGGACCAATGACCGCCTTCAGTTTTTGCGGGTCGGTGTGGAAGATAGTGCCCATCTCCTTGATGGTTTTCAGCACAATACGCTTCACTGTGCCACGCCAACCAGCGTGTATAGCCGCAGCGGCGTGGTGCTCTGTGTCGTAGAGAAGTATGGGAATGCAGTCGGCGGTAGACACTCCGATGCACACATTCGGTTCGTTTGTCATCACAGCATCAACGCCTTCGATGATTTGTTGGCGAATGTTTTCGGGCAAATTGAAGTATTCGCTGGCTATCAATCGCGAGTTGTCGCTGTGTATTTGGTGCGGAACGATGAGCCGACTGACGTCTATTCCCAAGCTGTTGGCTAAGGCTTTGCGGTTTTCTTCTATGCTTTCGGGCACATCATTGCAATAGCGATTGATGTTGAACGAAGCGTAATTGCCTCGGCTAACACCGCCGTGGCGGGTAGAAGAGAAAGCCACAACGTTGTCGGCAAGTGCGTAATGGTGCAGTTCGGGCTTATTCATCAATGTACTCAAAATCGTCAAGTTCGTCTATTTCGTCGAAGTTATCTTCGTCGTAAAGCTCTGCATCTTCCACATCAGCACCCTCTTCGTGCATCTCTGCCTCAAAGCGTGCCATGTCTTTGTCGCGGTGCACGAGTGTGTCTTCTGCTACAATGTCGTTCAACTTGTTGCTCTCCGAGTTGAGTTCCTTCCACAACAAGTCTTTCAATTCGTCGATTCCGCTGCCAACGACTGCTGAAATAAACACCACTGGCAGGTCGGTGGGCAGCGTTTCCTTTAGCATTTCTATCAGTTCATCGTCTAATAGGTCGCTCTTTGTAACTGCCAGCACTCTGTGTTTGCTGAGCATTTCGGGGTTGAACTGGCGGAGCTCGTTGAGCAAAATCTCGTATTCCTTCTTTATATCGTCGGTATCTCCTGGTACCATAAACAGCAAAAGCGAGTTGCGCTCTATATGTCGGAGGAAGCGCAAGCCCAATCCTTTGCCCTCGCTTGCACCTTCGATGATGCCCGGAATGTCTGCCATAACGAAGCTTTGGTTGTCGCGATAGCTCACAATGCCCAGCGATGGCTCCATCGTTGTGAAGGGATAGTTGGCTATTTTAGGTTTCGCGCTCGACAACGATGACAGTAATGTAGACTTGCCAGCGTTGGGAAAGCCTACCAAACCTACGTCAGCCAAGAGTTTAAGTTCAAGAATGACGGTCATTTCCTGCAACGGTTCGCCCGGTTGGGCATAGCGTGGAGCTTGGTTGGTGGCAGTACGGAACTGGAAATTGCCCAATCCGCCACGACCGCCTTTCAGCAATACCACCTCCTGACCGTCGTATGAGATGTCGCAAACAAACTTTCCTGTCTCGGCATTGTAGACCACTGTGCCGCAAGGAACGTCGATATAAACGTCCTTGCCATCGCTTCCGTGGCACTTGTCGCGCCCTCCGTTGCCTCCATGTTCGGCGAAAATGTGGCGTTGATAGCGCAGGTGGAGCAATGTCCAATAGTTGTGGTTGCCACGCAGAATAATGCTTCCGCCCTTTCCACCGTCTCCTCCATCAGGGCCGCCGTTAGGATTATACTTCACGTGGCGCAAGTGCATAGAGCCTTTACCGCCCTTACCAGAGCGACAATATATCTTGACGTAGTCTACAAAGTTTGTTTCTGCCATAGCTTGATGGGGAGTTTTAATAATGAATAATGGTGGGAAAAGCCAATAAGTAGCGAAGTTTTATTGAATAAAAAAGATGATAGGCAGCGGGTAAAAGTATGCGTATGGCAATACTTCCTGCTGCCTATCATCTTTTTATATTATAGTGCATCGATAACCGATTCGATGCGACCGAAGATTTCGTCAATAGTTCCAAGGCCTTCAACGTGGTGGTGAATGCCTTCTTTTTCGTACCAATCAATGAGTGGAGAGGTCTGTGTGTGGTAAACATTCAGACGCTTCTTGATGGTTTCCTCGTTGTCGTCAGAACGTCCGCTCTGTTGTCCGCGGAGGATAAGACGCTTCATAAGCTCGTCTTCTGGAACGAACAGCTCAATCATAGCTGCGATTTTGTGTCCACGTTCTGCGAGCATAGCCTTCAAGGCATCAGCTTGTGGAATTGTACGAGGGAATCCGTCGAAGATAACACCTTTGTGTTCCTTGCCGAAACTGTCGTAGACACTGGCAAGAATGTCAATCATAAGTTCATCAGGGATAAGCTGACCATTGTCGATATAGCCCTTAGCAGTCTTGCCAAGTTCTGTACCGTTCTTGATTTCGGCACGCAATACATCGCCTGTAGAGATGTGTCCGAAACCGTACTTCTCAATCATTTTGTCGCTCTGTGTGCCTTTTCCTGCACCGGGAGCACCGAAAATTACGATATTTTTCATTGTTCTTGTACTAAAGTATATATGTCTCTTAAATTCCGTCCTTGCTGGTCGTAGTCCAATCCGTAGCCCACAATGAAGTCGTTAGGTATTTCCATAGCAGCATATTCTATATTCAAAGCCGCTTCCAACTTGCCCGGTTTCAGCAGCAACGTGCTGATATGGATATTGGCAGGGTTCTTCTTGCGCAGTGTTTCCAGCATACGTTCCATTGTTCTGCCCGTATCTACAATGTCTTCTACGATTACTACTTCGCGCCCGGAAATATCTTCGTTCAAGCCAATGATTTCGGTAATCTTTCCCGAAGACTCCGTGCCCTCATAGGAAGCAACCCTTACAAAACCTATTTCGCAAGGTATATCAATAAACTTCATCAAGTCCGCAGCATACATGAACGAGCCGTTGAGGACTGCAAGAAACAAGGGAGTCTTGCCTGCCATGTCCTTGTTCAGCCTTTCAGCCACGCGTTCCACTTTCTCAAGAATTACTGCTTCAGGGATTGAAGTCTCGAATGTTTTATCTTTAATTGTTATGCGACTCATTGTGCAAAATCAGTTATTTTGCGCAAAATTACGAAAATTAAACCAAACAATCTCATAGGATTAGCATTTATTTTGTAAATTTGCCACTATTATGAAGATATTTACAAGTGCTCAGATACACGAGCTCGACCAATATACGATAGAACACGAACCCATCAGATCGATTGATTTGATGGAGCGAGCAGCCAAGGCACTGACCCACGCCATTATGGAAGAATGGAGCAACAAGACGCCCATAGTGGTCTTTGCAGGGGCTGGAAACAATGGTGGCGATGCCTTGGCAGTGGCACGTTTGCTCTTTGCCGAAGGCTATCAGGTAAAGGTGGTGTTGTTTAATATCTCCAACCATCTATCCGAGAACTGTGCTTTGAACAAAAGCAGGCTGATAGATACAAAGCATTTCAAGGATTTCACGGAGGTGAACGTATCGTTCGACCCACCCGAGCTTACTGCCGAAACCTTGGTGATAGACGGTTTGTTCGGCATCGGACTGAATAAACCCCTTGCAGGTGGTTTTGCCTCGCTTGTCAAATACATCAATCAGAGTCCGTCGAAAGTAGTCAGTATCGACGTGCCATCGGGACTTTTAGCCGAAGATAACTCGCGCAATGTGCGTGCAAACATTATTCAAGCCGACCTGACGCTGACCTTGCACCAGAAGAAACTTTCGTTCCTGCTTGGCGAATCGCAACAATTCCTTGGGCGTGTGAAGGTGCTCGACATACGATTGAGCAGGGAATTTATCAGCAAGACAGGCGCACAATATGCCATTTTAGAGGAAAGCGAAGTGCGGGAAAAGCTGCTTACGCGCGGCGATTTCGTCCACAAAGGTACAATGGGCAACGCTTTGCTCATAGCAGGAAGCTACGGAATGGCTGGTGCGGCAGTGCTTGCAACGCGTGCGTGCTTGCGTTCGGGTGTAGGAAAGGTAACCGTACACACGCCAAAGAAGAACTACGATATTATGCAGACTGCGGTTCCAGAAGCCATAATGCAGATAGACCACGAGGAAACTTATTTCTCGGAAGCCGTAAACGTAGAAGACTTCGATGCATTGGGCATCGGTCCTGGCTTGGGACAGCAGGAAAACACTGCCATTGCTATGATTTCGCAAATCCGCAGGGCGCAGTGCCCTGTCGTTGCCGATGCCGATGCACTGAATATGCTGGCTTCTCATCGGGCGTGGCTGCAGCAGTTGCCGAAGAATATCATTATGACGCCGCATGCAGCAGAGTTCGACCGACTGAACGGAACGCCTTCCAACGGCGACTACGAACGTTTGGAACAAGCGCAAAACTTGGCGCAAAGCCTCACCGCATATATACTGCTGAAAGGGCACAACAGTGCGCTTTGCTTGCCAAATGGCAACATTCTCTTCAACCCCACGGGCAATAGCGGTATGGCAACAGCAGGTAGCGGCGATGTGCTCACAGGTATCATAACGGCTTTGTTGGCTCGTGGTTACAACCATACAGATGCTTGTGCTGTCGGAATGTACCTGCACGGCTTGGCAGGCGACCTCGCTGCAAACGATTTAGGCAAGGAAAGCCTTATCGCAGGCGATATTATCGACTATCTTCCGAAAGCTTTCAAGCGTCTTAGCGAGTAGCATTTGCCTTGCTGTATTTTTGTTTCGATAGAAAAATAATTGGGGGAATGAATCCCCCTTTTTTTGTTTGCAGAAGGTATGGAAATCACTTTGGTTTTGTAAAGATAATTCTGAAGAAAAATGGTAATTTCGTTTTTACGTTGCGAAAGCGGCTCTTTTGCAACGCAAAACCTACGCTTTTACCGTGCAAAACAGCCGCTTTTGCAATGCAAAACAATAGGTTTTACAACGTGTTGATAATAAGGTGGTTAGGCGATAGATGTCGTTGTGAAAAATATTTACACTATTATAGCTTCCTTTTCGCCTATATAATAAGATGTGTAAGAGAAACGGAGCAGAGATTAAAAGGTTCGTTCATTCTCCAAAAAGGGAATGTCTTTTATTCCAACAGAACGTATTTTTCCGTGTGTAGGGCTTTCTAATGGATTTATGCGGCAATTCTTCGCTTAAATCAAGAAATATGTATTATTTAACAGTCATACAGATTAATCTGCTCATAAGGTTTGGTATTCACAAAATAAAAGGGTATATTTGCAAATAAATACTTAGTATTCAGTATTCACATTTTAAATACATAACAATATTATGGCAGTAAATTATAAAGACTTAGGTCTCGTAAACACACGCGAGATGTTTAAGAGAGCCATTGACGGCGGTTGGGCAGTACCAGCATTTAACTTTAATAATTTGGAACAACTCCAAGCAATTGTTACAGCTTGTGTGCAAACAAAGTCGCCTGTAATCATTCAGGTATCAAAGGGAGCGCGCAAGTATGCTAACCAAACATTGCTTCGTTACTTGGCAGAAGGTGCTGTTGAATATGCAAAAGAGTTGGGCTGCAACCACCCTGAAATCGTGTTGCACCTCGACCACGGCGACAGCTTCGAGGTATGTAAGAGCTGTGTGGACTTCGGTTTCTCATCAGTAATGATTGACGGTTCTGCACTTCCTTACGAGGAAAATGTAGCTTTGACAAAGAAGGTTGTAGACTATGCACACCAGTTCGACGTAACAGTAGAAGGCGAACTCGGCGTTTTGGCAGGCGTTGAAGACGATGTTGTTGCTGAAGAGTCTCACTATACACGCCCAGAAGAAGTGGTAGACTTTGCTAAGCGCACTGGTTGCGACTCGTTGGCAATCTCTATCGGTACTTCTCATGGTGCTTACAAGTTTAAGCCAGAGCAGTGTACACGCGACCCAAAGACTGGTCGTTTGGTTCCTCCTCCATTGGCATTCGACGTATTGGAAGCAGTAGAGAAAGAACTTCCGGGCTTCCCAATCGTACTTCACGGCTCGTCTTCAGTGCCAGAGAAGTATGTTGAGATGATTAATAAGTACGGCGGCGCATTGCCAAACGCAGTAGGTATTCCTGAAGAACAGCTCCGTAAGGCTACCAAGAGTGCTGTATGTAAGATTAACATCGACTCTGACTCTCGTCTTGCATTCACCGCAGGTGTTCGCGAAACATTGGCATTGCACCCTGAATACTTCGACCCACGCCAGTATTGTGGCAAGGCTCGCGAGTATATGACCGAACTTTATGCTGAGAAGATTAAGGACGTTCTTGGTTCAGACAACAAGTTGGCTAACCTCGACTAATCCTCGGAAGCAATCAATACAGATGGCGGAATCTTCTTGGAGAGGCTTCCGCCTTTCTTTTCCACTTAATTAGCAAATACTAAAAACACCTTAAATAAAACAGAAAATGAAGAAGATTATCGTTTCATTGGTCTTGTTTCTAATGGGCATTTCAGTGAATGCGCAAGACCAAAACTATTGGATAGTTCTTCATAATCAGCTGTTTTGTGGTTCATACTGCAACTTGTTGAGGCTATAAGAATATTTCAACCAATATAAAAAAGCAGATAAGGAATGGCGCGTTGGCATCTTACGAAACGACAATACTGCATTGCGGGTGCCGTATTGTCGTTTTTTTTACTCGCATTTGTGGTCTACCGAATGCTTCCACCCACGCAAAAAGACATTGATGGCTGTGCCGTAGTGGTGGAGCAACAAGCCTACTACCAGCTTGAAGTGAACGGAAAGCCCACCGTTTACTTTACCGATTACAAGAACTCGAAACTCGTTGGCGGTGTTATAGAGAAGGAATTAATCCGCACACGTAAAGTTTGCACACGTGGCTATTGGGTAAATGCTTTTCCAATCTGGCCCAGTTGCTTCGGGCGCATCGTAACAAAGTGGGGCAATAAGCCCTCGACCATCTTGAATCTCAACAGCAATACCTTGCACAAGCTGTTAGCTAACAAGCTGAAAACTGCCGACGACGAGCTGGCAGGTTTGCAAACGCAGCACAACGAGCTTACTTATTATATGCGTGTGCACAACGTAAGCGATTACGGATACAACAAAGTGGCTGACTATCACCGACATCTTGAACGCCAACGCGACTCGCTCCGAACGGTCATTGGTGTGTTGGTGAGCATTCCAACCGATGCCCAACTGCGCATAAAGCAGATTAATCGCTACACCGTGTTGCGCAACGATTCGGCTAAAACGACAGTCTGCAACCGCATTGCCATATACAAGGACAGCGGAAACCTGCTGTTGCAGACGCATAACAAGTTCACGCCCATCGGCACAATTGCTGTAATGGGTGCCGAAAGGGCACAGGAAGAGTTGGCAAAGGTGTCGCAGCGCACCGAAGTGGCACTGAACAAGCCGTTTCAAATGGGCGTTCCCGATTCGTTGGGCTACTATGTCGGCGAGATGAAACACGGAAAACCGAATGGCTACGGACAGCATTTCGGCAATAACGGCAGCTTCTACGACGGTCATTGGGACGACGGAAAGCGCAACGGATTCGGCTTCTACATTGCACCACACGAATATTTACAGGTGGGAGAGTGGAAAGACGGCGTGTTTAAAGGCGAACGAATCAGCCACCACCACGAGCGTATCTATGGCATAGACATCTCCAAACATCAGCACGAGAAGAACAAACAGAAGTTTGCCATTGATTGGGAGAAGCTCCGTATCACAGGTTTGGGAAAGATAAGTGCAAAGAAGATACGCGGAAAGGTGGATTACCCCATTGCGTTTATGTATATAAAGTCTACAGAAGGCTGCACGGTGCTGAACACATACTACAAGGACGACTATGCGCAGGCACGCAAGCACGGCATCAAGGTGGGGGCATATCATTTCTTTTCCACCACTTCGGCAGGCATAGAGCAGGCTCGTTACTTCCTGAAGAACAGCATTTTCAGCAAAGGCGACCTACCCGCTGTGCTCGATGTTGAGCCTTCCGACGAGCAAATACAAAAGATGGGCGGTGCCGAAGTCTTGTTCAAGCACGTTCGCAATTGGCTTGTTGCGGTTCATCGTGCCACAGGCGTGCGCCCTATTCTTTATATCAGTCAGATGTTTACAAAGAAATACTTGCCGTTGGCTGTCGATTTGCAAGGCGAATACTTCGTGTGGATAGCCCGCTATGGTGAGTATAAACCTGAACTGAAGCTGACTTACTGGCAGCTAAGTCCCGATGGGAAGGTCAGTGGCATACACGGCGATGTTGATATAAACGTCTTTAATGGCTATAAAAACCAGTACGAAGACTTCTTGCGCAAGCATTGTATAAAGAAAAATATCGCTGTTCGCTGATGTTTGAAACGCAGCAACGTATGTTGTTGGAAGGACAGGAAAAATAGAACAATAGCGCAAAAATCCTGTGTAAAAATATCTATTGTGTAACTTCTTTATTATCAGCGATTTGCAGAACCAGTTGTTTTGCGTTCCAAAAGCGTAGGTTTTGCACGGTAAAAGCGGCTCTTTTGCA
>OGWW01000378.1_pt1 | contig 30054 bp, 23 predicted proteins | sample 1576131 | NCBI WGS metagenome assembly OGWW01 (sample SAMEA3541576, study PRJEB24748) | human gut metagenome | biome: human gut; feature: human-associated habitat; material: faeces | place: China | collected 2012 | reverse complement strand
AGACTTGAATTCTTTCTGTCTTTCATACTTTAATTATTAAGTTAAACAAAAGTTAGTTTTCTATTCTCTCAGGAGAATTAAGGTCTCCCACCTGTGAAAAAGTGTTGCAAATATATATGCAAAGTACAAAAAAGGGAATGTAGGATTGTGTCAAAGCATGGAAAATTCAGTCTTTTCAACTGAAAAATAGTATCAACGACTGTGAATAAAATCAAAATGATTAGTCCTCGTAGCATTTTGATTATTCCGGGCATTTTATTATCGGAATTGTTACTCTAATATTGTAGCGAGAAACATATAAATCCAAAAACGAATATGGCCAACCTTTCAATAGTCATTGTACCTACAAAAAAGTTATCCAATGGAAGACATCGAATAAGAATTGCAGTAGCGCACCGTTCGCAAACCAGATATATTTCTACTCAATTCATATTGGATTCTGCAAACCAACTGAAAAATGGTAAAGTAGTCAGGCACGAAAATGCAGCAAATATTAACACTTGCCTGCGCAAGATAATCTATGAATACGAAGAAATCTTATCATCCATTCATTATTTACAAACACTGTCGTGTACGGAGTTGATACATACCATTACCCGTGAACAACAAAAAAAAAGAGTTACTTTTCGTGTGGTAACTGATGAATACCTCTCTTCTATGAAAAATGAAGAGCAAAAGAAGTCCTATAAGTTGTACAGGATAGCCTGTGAAAAATTTCAGAAGTATATGAAAGGAGATTTCCCTCTGATACAACTTACGCCACTGCATATACAAGGTTTTGCCAATACAATGAAAGAAGAAGGGTTGTCCGCAACCTCTGTCAGAATTTACCTTACCTTAATAAGAGTCATACTGAACTATGCCAGGAAAATGAACTACGTAAATTATCCGGTCCATCCTTTTGTGCTATTCAAAATGCCAGTCAGTAACGTCAGGGAATTAGACTTAACCATAGATGAAATGAAAAGAATCAGGGATGTAAAATTGTGCAAACCGACCCTGAAAATGGTACGGGATCTATTCATGCTTACTTATTATTTAGGTGGCATTAACTTGAGAGACTTGATGGAATACGATTTTAAAGACCGGAACTGCATGCGGTATGTGCGTCATAAAACCCGGAACAGCAAGAAGAGTGAGAACGAAATAGCCTTTACCATTCAACCGGAAGCACAAGATATCATCAATAAGTACATATCAGAAAGCGGAAAATTAGTCTTTGGCAAATACTCGTCTTATGAGAAAGTATATAGTTTAGTGTTCAGACATATATATAAGGTGGCAAAGTTAGCCGGAGTTACTAGAAAAGTATCCTATTACTCCGCCAGAAAAACATTTGCCCAACATGGATATGAATTAGGAATTGAAATAGAAAAAATAGAATATTGCATAGGGCATAGCATGAAAAACAACCGTCCCATATTCAATTATATCAGAATCATGCAGGAGCATGCTGATAAAGTGTTCAGAGCAATTCTCGACCGATTAATTCAATAAATGCAAGTTCTTTAATAATGCTTTAATATTCAACGCATTACATTTACCAATTGTTTTTCTCATAATGTAAAAGCATTTACCACAGGATGTAACGGTCTTTACCGCTTATTGTAACGGTCTTTACCACGGTATGTAACGAGTTTTACCACGGCATGTAAATGGAGTTACCGTGTGGCGTTAAAAGAGTTATTGTGTGGTGTTCTGTAAAGTATGCGATCAGTTGGCGGAATGACTTTCACTTTGTGTCCGAAAGAGATCAAGGCTGGAGTTGGGCAGTATCCGGTCCGTATCAACTCCGTAACAGATTCGGTTAGAAGTACCTCTATGTGGAGATGGTACGGAGCAAATAAGGGTTTGCCCCCTTTTTGATATACCTCTGACAGGATATTGACAGCTTCCAAATTCCGCCAACGAATTAAACAGACTCAAATCTACTGCAAAAAAGGATATTTATGTGCAATCTGGCGAGGCTTACAGAAACCATCCATAAGAACTGAGGATGAGTATGTTATGGATAAAGTGCCTCTTCATTCTCCACATATACACCTGAAAATCAAAGAAAAATCTTCATCGGTGTAGGATGTAGGAAAGATTGATGAAAACATTGTTTGAATGAAAAACTTGGGAGCACAACATTTTAATAATCAACTCAGGGAGAAACTCAAATGATAAGCGTAAAACTTTGCTCTGAATTATTGTATTGAAACTCTTGATGTACCTCTATATCAGAGCCTCAGCTATTCTATTTGGATATTATCAAGTTAACTTTTGTTTAACTTAATAATTAAAGTATGAAAAACAGCAAGAATTTAAGTCTGTTGAGTCGTCTGGGTAAACTCCAGCGGTTGTTTCTCGTGGCTTTGTTCTCGGTATTGGCTATAGGAGCCGCCGCACAAAGCAAAACCGTTTCGGGTACTGTAATTGATCAAACCGGTGAACCGGTTATTGGTGCCAATGTTCTGGTTAAAGGCACTACTAATGGTGTGATTACTGACTTGGATGGTCGATTTACTCTTTCCAATGTACCTACTAATGGTACGATTTCTATTTCTTTTATAGGTTATAAAGACCAAGAAATTTCTGTTGCAGGAAAAACAAATTTCCAGGTGACATTGCAGGAAGATAATGCAATGTTGGATGAAGTAGTGGTAGTAGGTTACGGCGTTCAGAAGAAGAGTGACGTGACGGGTGCTTTGACTAGCGTAGGGGCGGAAGAATTGTCCAGTCGCCCGGTTAGTAATGCTTTTGAGGCATTGCAAGGTAAAGCTGCCGGTGTAGACATTACGACAAGCGAGCGTCCCGGTACACTCGGTAGTGTGCTTATCCGTGGTACCCGTTCTCTTACTGCTACTAATTCACCTCTTTATGTGGTAGACGGTGTACCCTTGATGTCCTCGTCCGGTATTGAAACCCTCAATCCCCGCGATATAGAGTCTATCGACATTCTTAAGGATGCTTCCGCTACTGCAATTTATGGTTCACGCGGTGCCAATGGCGTAATTCTCGTTACAACCAAATCCGGTAAGGCAGGTCAATTCAGCCTTAATTACTCCGGTTCGGTAACTGTCTCCAATCTTATCGATAAATCGCCCTCTATGAGTGCTGCCGATTTTATCCAGTTCAAACGTTGGGCTGCTTACAATGCAGGCCAGTATCTGGATGCCAATGGTAATCTTGTTTATCCGACAACTCCCAGTCAATATGCTGACGATAAACTTTTCGTGACTGCCCTTGATGGTAATACCACTCATGATAACGTAATGCGTGGCTGGGCAGGTGGCTCTTGGGATGCTTCGAAAGTGATTGATTATGATTGGACCGGTGATGTCCTTCAAACCGGAATTTCTCAGGAACACACTCTCAGCGCATCGGGTGGTACAGAACAAATGAGTGCCTACGCTTCATTCGGCTACCTTAACAACAAGGGTACTCAAAAAGGACAGGAATATCAACGCTATACGGGCCGCCTCGGTGTAAATATCACGCCTGTGAAATGGTTTAATGTAACAGCTTCAATGAACGCTACCCGTACATTGCAAGATTATGGCGTTTCTACTTTAGGCGGACGCTCGGGTTCTATTCCCGATGCCATCTATGGTGCAGCAAAAGGTATGTTCCGCATGTCTCCTATGTACGATGCCGATGGTAATAAGATTACTCATCCCGGTGGTGAATCGTCTATTTATTCAATTGCCGACGAAGTGTCCCATAATGTTTCAAAGCGTGAAACTTACCGTGTTCTTGGTGCATTTGGCGCTACCCTCGATATTGGTGAAATATTCAAACCTTTAAAGGGACTTCTATACAAAACCCAATTCGGCCCTGATTTTCGTTATTATCGCCAAGGTGACTTTATAGATGGCTTCTCATCTTATAAGGTTGGATCAAGTGGGGAGGAAGGTAATAATTATGCCCGTAAACAGGAACAGCGTGATTTCTCATGGACTTTTGATAACATGATTATCTACAACCGTCAATTCGGTAAGCATAAGATTGGCGCCACTTTACTCCAGTCAGCTTCATCATGGAATATTGAAAGTACTTCTTTGAGCGCAAATGCTTTGGAAAAAGATTCTTATCTGTGGAATGCCTTCGGTACGGTTGATAAAAACAGTGCCACCCAAGCTCTTGGTTTTGGTACCGGACTTACCGAGCGTCAACTTGAATCGTATATGGTTCGTTTAAACTATGGTTTCAATGATCGTTACCTTTTGACTGTATCCGGTCGTTGGGATGGTGCTTCTCAGCTTGCCGAAGGTCACAAGTGGGATTTCTTCCCCTCTGCAGCTCTCGGCTGGCGTATTCAGGAAGAAGAGTTCATGCGTGATATCCGGTGGATCGATAACCTGAAACTTCGTGTTGGCGTAGGTACTACAGGTAATGCAGGTGTGAGCCCTTATACTACTAAGGGTGATATTACATCTATCTTTATTCCCGGTATGGGCGGCGTTAACATTCCTGCTTATACAACTAACGAACCTTATTATGTGGATATGGGCAAAAATGGCGTGACAATGGCTAATCCTCTTCTCGGCTGGGAAAAGACGACGCAATGGAACATCGGGCTTGACTTCGGCGTTCTTAACAACCGTATCAGCGGTCAGATTGACTTCTATACTTCTAAGACTAAGGATCTTCTTATGTCGATGTCAATACCTTCCCTTACCGGTTTCAGTTCTACAATCGCAAATATAGGTAAGACTTCCAATATGGGTATTGAAGTTTCCATCAATGCTTTTCCTATTCTGTTAAGCAATGGTTTTTCTTGGGAAAGCAACCTTAATATGGCTTATCAAAAAGATAAGGTTGAAGAACTTGCTTATGGCAAGAACGATATGGTTGACAATGCATGGTTTATCGGAGAACAGATAAGTGTGTTCTATGACTATAAAGCTATCGGTCTTTGGCAGGATACTGAAGAAGATCGTGCGGAAATGGCCAAGTGGAATGAAAACGGATATAAATTTGAACCCGGTATGGTACGTATGGAAGATATGAATGGCGACTACAAGCTTGATCCTAATGACGACCGTGTGCTTATTGGCAATAAAAACCCTAACTGGACTATGGGGTGGAGCAATACGTTTACATACAAAGGCATTGAGCTTGGCTGTCAGATAATAGGCCGTCTTGGTTATACTTTCAGTACCGGTGGTGAAGCTCTCAGCGCAACTGCCAACCAGCGCGAAGTGGATTATTGGACTCCCGAAAATACAGGCGCATCTTATCAGAAACCTATTCTTTCAATGGCTGCAGGTGGTTCCGGTGATTCCTATAGCAAATATATCGGATTCCAGAAGGCTTCTTTCTTGAAGATGCGTAATATTTCTCTCGGTTATAATGTACCGAAAAATATATGCAAGCGATTCTCTTTGCAGAATCTTAAGATTTATGCACAATGTGTTAATCCATTCAGTATCTATGACTCTGTTGAAGGTTTCGACCTTGATACCGGTAAAACATATTTCAACCGCAGCTTCTCATTTGGCCTTGAAATAGGTTTCTAAATCTGATTGCAATAAAATAACTTTAATAAATTAGAACAATGAAAATTAGGAATTATATAATTGGTACTCTTTTAGGTGCACTCACCTTCAATGGTGCAACCTCTTGTTCGAGTGACTTTCTTAAAGAAGAATTGACTACAAAATTCTCTACAGAATATTTTGAGACAGCTGAAGGTCTTGAAGCTCTGACTGTTTCGCTCTATGGACACCTTCGTTGGCGCTTTGCTTATGACTGGGCAAACGCTTTTACTATTCTCGGTACAGATGAATGGACAGAAGGCAACTCTCAGGATAATCCGATGTGGAATACCTATGATAACCGTCTTTCTCCGGCTGTTCAAACCGTGAACGGTAATACTTGTTCTGCCGGGGCATGGTGGGATGAAATGTATTTTGGTGTTGCTTCCGCAAACACCATTATAGCAAATGCTGATAAGATTAGTGACGAAACTGTACGTAACCGTTGCCTTGCTCATGCATATCTTTCACGTGGTCTTGATTATTATACTTTGACGGCCCATTATGGAGCCGTTGTTCTTCAAACGGAACCTGCCGTAGGCGTTGTCCGTACGTTTGAGCGTGCTACTCCTGAGCAGTGTTGGGAACAGGTTATCAGTGACTTCCGCAATGCTTATAACTATTTTGAAGGTGAAGTCTTTACTTATGGCCATGGTATGACGTGGACAAAGGCTACTGCTGCTCACTGGTTGGCCAAGGCGCTGTTGTTCCGTTGTTCAGAGCGTAACAGTTCTTGGAATCAATCGTATATCCAAGCAGACCTTCAAGAAGCTGTCGATGCTTGTTCTTATGTAATCGGAGCACGTAGCCTTGAGAGCAATTATAGCAATCTCTTTGCGAACTGGACTGATGTCGACTGTGCTGCCGAGGAATCAGACGAAATTCTTATGGCTGCCACTTGGAATAGTTCTACCACTTCTGCCGGACGTTATGGAAACCAGGCTCTTCATATGTTTAATAGCCAATTCTCTAACTATTCCGGAGGTTATGTAGCCCGTGGTATGGTGACCGGTGGTAAGGATTTTCAGCGTTGTGTTCCTACAGAATATACTTTCGCTGTTTTTGACCATGTGAATGATGCCCGTCTTTGGAAGTCATTCCGCACTGTATACGGTAATAATGGTAAGGCAAATGGTGATAATGGTGTAACATTGGGTGATCCGGCTATCGTTATGATTTTAAATACGAAAGATAATCATTCTTATGATAATTATAAATTTGGCTCTATAAACCAGGCTCCTACTTTCCGTGATGAGGCCGGTCGTCTTCCCGAATGGTCGAAGAGTGCCCGTCAGACTCCTACCTCCGGTGGACTTACATCCAAAGTTGGACAGTGGATACCGAATGTTTCGGTTCTCTATCAGAATGGAGAGTATGTTGCCCCCAATTTCAAAACGAATGACAATACCGCGCATTGCAATTTCTTTGCATCTCTTAACAAGACTGTATCCGGTGCCATCAACAGTGATGGTTCACAAAATAGTTACCGCGATGTGACTATGGCTCGCGTTGCTGAGACTTATCTTGTCCGTGCGGAATGCTATGTTCGTCAGGGCGAATACGGCAAAGCTATGGCTGATATCAATGTGATTCGTGCCCGTGCGCAGTGGAAACAGGGTGAGAACCGTTCTTATTATACGGATGGCTGTGCTGCTTTCAAGAAAAACTCTTTGTATAATGAGGATAAGTATCTCAACACCAATCTTGATATGAATACTTATTATTTGTCAAACCCGGATATTGCTCCTACTACGGAACCCTCTGATTTGACACTTAAGTCATTCCCTGCTAATCTTCCTGCTGAAGATGAAGCTATTCTTTCAAAACTTAATGCAACCACCGAGTATGATCGTGCTCTTAACTTCATCCTCAATGAACATACCCGTGAACTGGCAGGTGAATGGATGCGTTGGGAAAATCTCTCGCGTACCAAAACTTTGGCTCGCCGTTATACCGCTTTCCATCCACAAGCTTCTCTCGGTAACTTTGTGGAGGAAAAGCACATACTTCGTCCTATTCCGCAATCATTTATCGATGGTCTGCTCAATGAGGATGGTACAAACTTATCTGATGAACAGAAAAAGGCTTGGCAGAATCCGGGATATTAAATAATAGTGTATAGTTTATAATTTAAAGAGAGGCTGCTTTATGATGCTGTTTGATTTGTTGTAAAGTAGCCTTTTCAGAAAACTCACTTTGAACAAAATTATTATGAAAAAGATTGTAGGCTTTTTGTTAGTTCTAATGGCATTGTTTACTTCATGTCAACAGGATGTGATTCTTGAAGAGAATGATGGTGTGCAGACACGTTCTGCAAGTAGCAATGCGTTCACTTTTATAGATGAATGCTATATGGTATGGAATGATGATGTCTATATGTTGGATTATGAACTGGTTGGTTCATCGGATGTTCCTTTGGATAAACCGGTAGAGATACTGTGCAGGGTATGGTATACAAATGGTTTGCAGGAGGATATGATTTTTGCGCGAGTTCCTGCAGGAGTGAAATACTTTTGTGATGAGAATTCTACATTGGGGGAGAGAATAGCAACAAATGGTTACATTATTTCCAATGTAATGTATGTAGGCTATAATTATTCAGGAACTATGGATATTGTAGGACTTGAAAATATGGATACTTATCCGTGGGATAGACCGTAAGAGCCATCTACTTCATCCAATCCATCTACATCTGTTCTACATGCAGAATGAACGAAAGGTAGTTATGATATCGGTGGTGAGTTAAAAGAACTGAACTATTTCAATGTTGAAGGTAGCGTGGGACGTAGTTATACACTTGTTTCTAGAGGTTGTTTCCTGATGGAGGTAGTCATGACAAATGATAGTAACGAGGGACAGACATGCTTGGCAGCAGATTTTGCCATTTAACATTCGAAATGGAATGTAACGCCATATTCTAAGGCTACTGAATAATTCTAATGCCGTCTTCTGTTACAAGTGTGATGATTCCGGCTGGTGGTAGCAAAACCGTCTATTTCCAGACAAACGAATTGTTCTATGAGGGAGAAGGAGGCTTTGATTATGATATTACTCCCCCATATCATGTTCAGTTGATGTATAAGAATAATGTCGTATGTGACGACGATGTAAATGTAGACTATAATGAATATAACCAAGGTTGGTGGTAAATCCTAATCGTAGAAAGAGTTGGTGTCGGTTTTGGCTTTAGGTTAGATTGTTTTTATAGAGATTGTCTCTCCATTGATAAGAGAGGCAATCTTTTTTTTGCTAAGGCTCACTTCCTTTAGCCGGAAAATAATAAATGAGTTAGTTGCGTCTACTCCTCATCAGCATGACTTCGGTAGAAATGACTATCGACTCAATACAATATTCTAAAGAATCGTCTACAGATATCGTTGATAAACTGCTTCTAACCGACATTATGTTTTTGTCTTAGCCTGATATAGGTAGATACATTTATTAGTTTGTAAATGTGCCTACCTATATCAGGCTAAGACAGTAACGGCTTTTACATCGAGGAGTAAATAAATATATCGGTGGTATGGATTTCCAACGTTGCTGCCCTACAGAGTACGCTTATTCTATTTTCGACAATGTGAATGACTCACGTATGTGGAAGACGTTTAAGACTGTTTACGGATTGAATAATATTGCATCAAAAACAGGCGATGTAGTAACCACAAACGGGGTTACAGTCGATCAAGTTCCTACATTAGGTGACCAAGGTATTATCTTTATTCTTAATAAGAAAAGTGACAATCGTTTTAAAGATGCCACTCATTCTGATTATGGAACAGTTGGGCGCGCCGGTATAGCCCACTCTTTCGTAAACCCTGAAACCAATAAATGGGTACCCAATGTATTCCCTGTATATGCAGGCGGCCAATATGTCTTGAATACTTATGGTGTAAGCGGAAACCCTGCACAGTCCAATGTGTTCTGCGGCATCAACAAAACTGATGATGGTTCACGTACAGCAGAGAAAGGTGACGCACATCGTGATGTCATTATGGCGCGTACCGGTGAGACATATCTGATTAAAGCTGAAGCTCAAGTACGCTTAGGCAATTTCCCAGATGCTATTTCTACCATAAATCAACTCCGTTCACGTGCTGAATGGAAGGACGGGGAGGATCGTGAATACTACACAGATGGTTCCATGGCTTTCTTAAAAAGTACAGGTGGTGATGTGGACAATTCAACTGCGTTGAGTACTTTAGGTAAATGCAAAGATGCAAATGGAACTAAAATCAATAACACAGAGGCATTCAAGGCTTCTTTCTTGCAAAAAAATACTTACTATCTTTCAACAGGTATAGAGCGTACCACAGCTGCTTCCAGCCTGCAAATCGCAAGCTATTCGTCATTACCGGATGAAGATGAGGCAATCCTCTCGGCTATGGGTGTAAGTGGTGACAAAGCCCGCTTGATTAACTTCATATTGAATGAACGCACCCGTGAATGCTTGGGTGAATGGAACCGATGGGAAGAGTTGAGCCGTACCAAAACACTCATTTAACGTGCCAAACTGTTTAATCCTGAAGCTGCGACGAATATAGCAGACAAACATCTGCTCCGCCCTATTCCACAAACATTCTTAGACCAACTTCAACATGAAGACGGTACTAATTTGAGTGATGAAGAGAAAGCTGCAATGCAGAATCCGGGCTATTAATAGAATAGATTATTGCATTCAATAAATTAGTAAAGGAGTGCTGAATTCAGTACTCCTTTATTTTTACACTATAATTTCCTATTTATAATGAGGATATTCAAATTGTTTATATGCTTCTTTGTACTATGTATGTTGGTAACAGGGTGCAAACAGCAAAAAGTTATACGCTATGAACAGGTGGATGGCGATCCCGAAATAGATTATATAGATTTCTTAAATGATACTATATGCAGATTTGTCGTACCGGGACCATTAATTCTGACGTGCCATTATGCCAAACTGGGGAATACTTATATAATACAGATTAACAATATGGTGAGTGCACGACTGTGTAAAATAGGAGAGGGCAAGCTTCAAGGTGAACCTCCTTTTTTTGAAGGTGTATGGACAGTGAAGGAGAAATAGCTATGTTGAAAAGTACTGGCAAGAGAACACAAACGAACGGTATTGGATTATAATGTGCGCTTACTACATTTTATTCATTAATATAGTGGCAGATATACGTTTAGTGGCAAATTATATGATGGAATCGTTTCATTGATTACACAAGTGGGAATTCTCAGAACCGGCTGCTTTTATGACTCCGGTATATGATTCGGAAGAATAGTTAATATCCTGTATTCCTGATTTCCGTCATGCATTTTATGAGAATCCAGATATAACTTCTAGGGCGGATGCCGTTAGTTTCTATTCTTCGGATATGAAAGAAACTTATGTGGTACCTTTGCAAGAGGGCACGGATAAGGGTGAAGCAGTTATGATACAAGGCGAATTTGTGGTGAAATAAAATACACCATTCGTCTTAATACTGTAATATAAAGTTCTCCGCTACTTTCAAGAAGCGGACATGACCTTTTGCATTCAGATGTGCCGTGTCCTTCTCTCCCTGAAAATATATTCTTCTGAAAGTGTCATTGTCGGCATAGATACCTCCCTTCCTGGCGCAATCAAAGATGGGAATGCTGTAATTACCGCAGACTTCAACCATGGCGTCTACCACTTTCTCGGAGTCACTTTCCTTAAAGTTCTTACAGTTCCATCGGGTAAAGAAAAAGATTTTGGCTGTGGGATATTTCTCTACGAGGCCTTTGCAGAGTATTTCCAGCTTAGCTTTGAAATTATCTATTCCTCCGATGGAATCAAGCTTGAAAGCATCGTTGTGTCCTCCGATTACGATAACATAGTCGAGGCTGTCTGTCATCTCTTTATATCTTATGTACATGGCCTCGCCCCAGCGCGGGCTGGAATAAGCAATACTATTCCCATTCCTGCCATAATTGAAGTATTCCATGCCATGTTTTTGAGCAAACGCATAGTGCCAGGTATTTTCAACAGGTTCTTTGTGGTTCTTCACATAACTGTCACCAATGACTCCGATACGTTTTCCTTTCAGATCATCCGCTTGCGAGTGAGTGTTTGCTGTCTGTGCGAATCCCGTGAGAGCGGACAGGCAGAAGATGATAAATAATAGTTTCTTTCTCATGATACTTATTGTGTATAAATAGATGCCGGTTTTGAACTATTGCTTTGTTGCGAATACCAGTACTCCTGCCGTCGGAATATCTGTTGTTCCTATCAAAGTTTTGGTTCCTTCAGGAAGATTGAAGTGATAGGGCTTGTCGCCATAATTGAGAACTATTCCCAAACCGTTGCGATATTCCATCGTTACTCCATACGGAAGATCCATTACAGATATATTCAGTTTTGCATAGAGCTTTTTGAGCACATCTCTTTCTAAGGTTCCGTCTGTGCTGTCGATTCCTACATAAGTGATAGTGCCTTTACCAAGTTTGCGGGTAGTAATGGCCGGTTTTCCTTCATAAAATTCTTCGATATACTTTCCCCAGGTCTGGCAATCCTTACTTGGTTTCAGTATCTCTCCCCAGGTATTCCAGGGGTATTCTTTGCCATCCATAACAAACTTTCCCGGTTCTTCGGGGAGCAGAAGGTCGTAAAACTCTATTTCATTTCCCGTCAAATCATAGATCTGTGAACCGAAAGGTGCTTCAGGCAGACGGCCGTAACGGTCTTTCTGTGCTGTACGGCAGGTTAATACCAGATTACCGCCATTCTTTACGTATTCAGTCCAACGGTCTATTAATGCTTTGTCTGCCATCTGATAGGCAGGAGCAATGACTACCGGGTACTGTGACAGGTCTTTGCTTTCATTAATAATATCGACCGGAGAGCCGAAGCTTTTTAGCGTACGGTAATACTTGTTGATGTGTGCCATCGTGTTCCAAGTACGGTTCTGCTTCTGGCGTTCGATGCTCCATGCATTTTCGTGATTGAAAAGTATGGCGGTGCGACGGGCTTGGTAATCAGCGGGTTTCACATCACGTGCTTTTGCTTGTGTACGCAATTGTTTCACTTCTTTGATGAATTGTTCGAATTCATGTCCTCCGGGGGTGATGGTAGTGCCGTCTGTGTTGGCAATTCCGTAATGATACTGCTCTGTTCCGTAAAGCGGTTGGCGGTAACGGTACGTACAAATGAAATCGCTTCCTCCTGCAAATACACTCCAGAGCCACAGGCGGACAGCGCCGGGAAGTGGTTGTGGATTAATACCTCCCCAATTTACTTGTCCCGGTTGCAGTTCCATTACTCCGTAAGTTCCTTGTACGGGGCGGAAGAAATCGTTGGCAAAGGCGATGCGTAACGGATTTCCCACCCGATATCCGCGACGTCCGATGCCTTCGTTATCGCCATAAACCATGTAGCGAGTATAGCTTACGAAATCCAGGTCGGGACTTCCACCGATATGGCCTTCATCATAGTTGGGGATATAATTGGTGGTAACCCATTGGTTGCGGGCATGCTTCTTAATCAGCAGGCATTGTTCGTTCAGGAAGTCATTGGTTTGTTCGGCGGCAAAGCGTCGGTAATCCAGTATTTGATGATGATTCATAAACATCTGGGCAGTCTTGGGGAGGGTGATTTCGTCAAAGTTAGAATAAACTTCACTCCAGAAAGCAGTGCCCCAGGCATCATTCAGTTCTTTGATAGTATTGTGATACTTGTTTTTCAGGAAGTTGCGGAATGCTACTTCTGCCGCCTCATTATAATCGAACTGTACGGCAGGCTCGTTATCAAGCTGCCAGCCTATGATGCGTGGATCATTGCCGTAATGTTGTGCCAACTTTTCTATCATCTTGTAGGCGAGCTCCCGATATCGTGGAGAGGCGAATGATGCATGTTGGCGGGCACCGTGGTCGAGGACTGTACCATCTTCATACTTAATCAGGATTTCAGGATATTTGCGACTTAACCAGACGGGTGGGGTAGCGGTAGAAGTACACATCACTACTTTTAGTTTGTACTTGTCTGCCAAAGCGATTGCCTTGTCCAGCCAGGCGAAGTCATATTTACCCTCTTCCGGTTCCAGTTGCGCCCAGGCAAACTCGGCAAAGTGGGTGAACTCAAAACCTAAGTCATGCATCTGCTTGAAGTCACGTTCCCATTGGCTTTCGTCCCAATGCTCGGGATAGTAGTAAACACCAGTCAGGGTGAGGTTTTTGTCATTGAACCATGTTGATTGTGCAAAGAGCATTCCGCTCATCAGGCATGCACAAAGTAGGGTGAAGATTTGCTTTTTCATGGATGTTTTTCTTGTTGGATTTATATGTACGCAAAGATAAGTGACTCAGGAAAAAGAGCCTATGGAAAATAATGCAATTTCCTGCAAAATAGGACTTTTTTAGATGAATTTCCATGTAAATGTACATGTTTCCATTTATTGAAACTGTGAAATGGCCTATTTTCGCAGCATGAATTAATGTAACGGAATACTAGATACTATGAGAAGAGGCATCACGATATTATTATTGTTAGTCCTTGCGCTGATGGAAGTGAAAGCACAGGTGCTTCCTTTCTGTTTGTCTAAAGGGGCGGGTACTTTCCGACTCGGAATAGTAGCAGGTGATGAAAGCCGTTGGTTGGATGAATGTAATTTGAAGAAAACGGGAGACCGGATATATACCATAAAGGATGCATTGTTGGGAAAGGGTGAAGTTAGGTTGGTAATATGTCCTTTGGCAGATACGAAGGGTTTTGTAATGGAGGTTTCCGGCTCCCGTTTACCCGAAAATATATCTTTGTGTTGGGCTTTCGGAGCTTGCAATGAAGACGAAACTCTTTCGAAAGAAGGAAATATAATCTTTCCCAGGGCTTGCCGGGACAATGTATTCAGTGATGAAGAGAACGCTGTTACTGTATATTATGGCGAAAGTATGGGGTTGCGGGTTATTTCGGGAATCATGCCTGTTGGTTCTGAACTTCGCTTGTCGGATGCCCATCAGCAGAAAACCCCACTAAAATTGTATCATTCGGGAAAGAAAACAGATGCTCCTGTACTTTCCGGTTTCTACTCCTGGACTGCGCAAGAGAATTGTTACTTCTGTTTCTATAAACAGAATGCTAAGGCGGATTATAATTACTTTATGTTACCGGAATTACTTCTAAAAGAAAATAAGAGATGAAGCGTTTGGTTGTGTTCATATCGGTTTGTTGCTGGGTGCTGTTGATGCAGGCGTCCATCCATAATGTGAAAGATTATGGAGCCAGGGCCGACGGGGTGACTATTGATTCACCTGCCATTAATCGTGCCATCTCTGCGGCTGCCGGTGAAGGTGGCGGTACCGTATATATCCCTGCCGGAGAATATACCTGCTATTCCATACGGCTTGCCAGCCATGTTCATCTTTATTTGGAACAGGGTGCGCGCATCATAGCGGCATTGCCTACTCCGGAGGGTGGATATGATGAGGCTGAACCGAACGAACATAACCGTTATCAGGACTTTGGTCATAGCCATTGGAAGAACTCCCTGATCTGGGGAATCGGCATTGAAGATGTGACTATTAGCGGTCCCGGACTAATCTATGGTCGTGGACTGACTCGTGAAGAAAGTCGTTTGTCGGGAGTGGGAAATAAGGCTATCAGCTTGAAGCTTTGCAAAAATATCACACTGAAAGATTTCTCTATGTTGCGTTGCGGACATTTTGCCTTGTTGGCTACCGGAGTGGATAATCTGAGTATTATTAACCTGAAAGTGGATACCAACCGTGACGGATTCGATATAGATTGCTGTAAAAATGTCCGTATAATGGGATGTAGTGTCAACAGTCCGTGGGATGATGCTATTGTATTGAAGGCATCCTACGCCCTCGGAAGTTTTAGGGACACGGAGAATGTGACGATTTCCGATTGCTATGTTACCGGTTACGACCGTGGAACGATGCTGGATGCCACATGGCAGCGCGATGAACCGCAGGCGCCCGATCACGGCTATGTAACGGGACGTATAAAGTTGGGCACTGAATCCAGTGGCGGCTTCAAGAACATTGCTATTACGAACTGTATCTTTGAGCGTTGCCGCGGTCTTGCCCTTGAAACGGTGGATGGCGGTCAGTTGGAAGATATTGTTATCAGCAATATCACAATGCGGGATATTGTGAATGCCCCTTTCTTCCTGCGCCTTGGCAAACGTATGCGTAGCCCCGAAGGTACTCCAGTAGGTTCAATGAAGCGTATTCTTATCAGTAATGTCAATGTATTCAATGCCGATTCACGTTACTCTTCTATTATCAGTGGAGTGCCGGGAGCATGGATCGAGGATGTAACTTTCAGCAATATCCATATTTATCATCAGGGAGGCTATACGGCAGAAGATGGTAAGCGTATTCCGCCAGAGAATGAGAAGACTTATCCGGAACCATGGATGTTTGGTACTATTCCGGCAAAAGGTTTTTATATCCGTCATGCACAGGGAGTGACGCTGGATAATGTACATTTCCATTATAAACAGCCGGATGAACGTCCTTTGTTTGTGACAGATGATGTCGAAAAAGTGGTGTACCGGAATATAACCGTGGATGGTGAAGGGTATAATAATTAGTGTGAAACAATAGGTAGATTAAGATATAGAACAGTATTAATGAGTAATAACCACATCATGAAAAAGAAATTGATAGGAGTTTTCCTCTTTATGAGTCTCATCTGCGGGAGTGTCAGTGCACAAGGATTACCCGACAGAAAAGAGACACTTAAAACTTTGGTAAAAGTGAATGATTACTTCATGAAGAAGTATGCAGATTATCGTACGCCGTCTTATAATGGTATTATTCGTCCCAGCAATATCTGGACGCGGGGAGTATATTATGAGGGATTGATGGCGCTACATTCTATTTTTCCACGGGAAGATTATTATAATTATGCTTATCAGTGGGCTGATTATCATAAATGGGGAATGCGCAACGGGAATATTACCCGTAATGCCGATGACCAGTGTTGCGGACAGGTTTATATCGATTTGTATAATATTTGCCCCAATCCGGAGATGATTAAGAATATCAAGATTAATATCGACATGGTGGTTAATACTCCACAAGTGAACGATTGGTGGTGGGTAGATGCCATACAAATGGCAATGCCTATTTATGCCAAACTGGGCAAGTTGACAGGAGAGCAGAAATATACTGATAAGATGTGGGAATTATATAGCTATACCCGCAACGAGTATGCCAAGAATGGTCTGTTCAACCCTAAAGATGGACTGTGGTGGAGAGATCATGACTTTGTTCCGCCCTATAAAGAACCGAATGGAGAAGATTGCTATTGGAGCCGTGGCAATGGTTGGGCGTATGCTGCATTGGTGCGGGTGTTGGAAGAATTACCGGCAAATGAGGTACATCGTGCAGATTACATCAATGACTTCCTGGCTATGAGTAAGGCAATCGAGAAATGTCAGCGTAAAGATGGTTTCTGGAATGCGAGCTTGCATGATGAAACAAACTTTGGCGGTAAAGAAACGAGTGGTACGGCTTTATTTGTTTATGGAATGGCCTGGGGCGTGCGCAATGGGTTATTGGATAAGAAAGAATACCTCCCCGTATTGTTAAAAGCTTGGAATGCAATGGTACAGGATGCTGTTCATCCGAACGGTTGTTTGGGCTATGTACAGGGAACAGGAAAGGAACCTAAAGACGGTCAGCCAGTGACTTATGATAAAATACCTGATTTTGAGGATTATGGTATCGGCTGCTTCCTGTTGGCTGGGACTGAAGTGTATAAATTAAATTAATTAGTAACAGATTTCATAGATTATAGTATAATTGATTAAAAAGTCAATTAGGGGGAAGGAGGGACTGTGAAGTCGTTCCTTTTCTTTGCATAATAAATTGAGTAACTAACATAAAATGAAAGAAATATGAGACGAATTTTTACATTGTTAATTTTAGGATTTTTGTTTGCTTCCGGTGTGGGAGCACAAAGTTATAAGTTCGACTTTACTTCTGGTAAAAAAGTGAAGGACGGATATATTAAGGTTACATCTACCGACCGGTATGATCAGGCAAAAGGCTATGGATATGACTTGTGTCCTTCTCCTGACGGAAAGAGTAAGGCTCCTTTCTTCTTTTCTATAGCCGTACCGGATGGGAATTATCATGTTACAGCTATTGTAGGCAGCAAACGCAATGCCGGAGAAACAACGCTTCGAGGAGAATCACGCCGTCTCTTTTATGAGAACGTGAAAACGAGAAAAGGGGAATTGCTACCCTGTTCCTTCACTATAAATAAGCGTGATATACATATCTCCGACAAAGAAGACGTGCGCATCAAGCCGCGTGAGCGTAGCAAACTGAACTGGGACGATAAGCTGACTTTAGAATTCAACGGAGATGCTCCCCAGTTAACAGAGCTGATTATTGAGCGTGTGGAAAGTGTGCCTACTATCTTCTTGTGTGGTAACTCTACTGTGGTAGATCAGGATAATGAACCTTGGGCCAGCTGGGGACAGATGGTACCTCGCTTTTTTACAGATAGCATTTGCTTTGCAAATTATGCTGAGTCTGGCGAATCCGCCAATACTTTCATTGGTGCCGGTCGTTTAAAGAAAGCTCTGACGCAAATGAAACCGGGCGATTATATCTTTATGGAGTTCGGGCACAACGACCAAAAGCAGAAAGGCCCTGGTAAGGGTGCTTTTTACTCTTTTATGACAAGTCTGAAAACTTTTGTAGATGAAGCTCGTGCCCGTGGTGCTCAACCTGTATTGGTAACTCCTACCCAAAGACGTCGTTTTGATGAAAATGGTAAGATAGAAAACACTCATTTGGATTTTCCCGATGCAGTACGTTGGTTGGCAGAAAAGGAAAATATACCTTTAATAGACCTGCATGCTATGACACGTGTCTTGTATGAGGCTATGGGAGTAGAGGAGTCTAAACATGCTTTTGTGCACTATCCGGCAAATACTTATCCCGGACAGGATAGACCATTGGCGGATAATACCCATTTTAATCCGTATGGAGCCTATCAGATTGCTAAATGTGTAATTGAAGGTATGAAGAAAGCCGGGTTGCCTGTTGTGAAGTTCCTGAGAGCAGATTACCAGGGATATAACCCGTCACAGCCGGATAATCGCGACTCTTTTAAATGGAATGACATTCCGTTTACGGAAGTGGAAAAGCCGGACGGTAACTAAAGAAGGTTTTAGAACATAAATTACGCGAATCATACAGATATTTTCTTTGATTCTTTAAAGAAATCAGTTCTGTATGATTCGCGTAATTTATATTCTGATACTTATAAAAAGACTTTTAGGGGATCAATCTTTCTAAGTCCGGAATCACTATTTCGCCTCGGTGTAGCTCCAGTAAGCCATTTTCCTGCATGCCATTCAATGCTTTCGATACATTCAGGCGTGTGTCATTAATAGCATTGGCAAGTTCCTCCATCTTTATTTTCAGTATCTTTTCTCCCAAGGGGCGTTCAATGTGTGAGAGTATAAAATCGGTGATACGTGCTTCAAGCCTTTCCGGAACTTCCGTCCACAAACGATTGTAGCAGGTTTGTGCCCGGTTACTGATAATATTCATATAGTTGAGTCGGAAGATTTCGTATCTGAACAAATCGTTCATCACAAACGCTTTACTGATAGTTACGGTATGCACTTCTGTATGGGCTACGTGAGTAGATACATAAGATGTATTCATACCGAACAAGGATTGGGGCTCGATCAGGTAAGGAGCCTGAAAGAACTCTGTAAAGGTGTAAGAATTATCTGTAGATGAGGTAGATGAAGCGATTTCCCCGTTTAAGATAAATACCAACTGTACACATGCTGTACCTTTTTTAACTAAGATTTCGCCCGCCTTATGCTTGGTGAAATGTAATTTTACTTTTCCCAATATACTGGTGAAGTCCTCATGGGCGAGTCCTTGAAATAGTGGCAATTGGAGCAGGGTGTCATACATCGTTTCCATATCTTTATCAACTTCTTGTTTGAAAACAAATGTAGGCATAATAGCTATTTACCGTAAACACTTTGCCTCTCTTTTTGTTTTTTTTATTATTTCTTAAACGTGCTATTCATTCAGGTAATTAAATCTTGCGGAATGCATAAAAATCGATTATCTTTGCAAAAAAAAGGAGGGACACATGTTTGCAGCATTTAACTTACAACAAATGATCAGTGCATTTATCGTACTATTCGCAGTTATTGATATCATTGGTTCTATTCCTATCATTATCAATTTGAAGGAAAAAGGTAAAGAGGTGAACGCATTGAAGGCTACGTTGATATCTTTTGCGTTATTGATAGGCTTCTTCTATGCAGGAGATATGATGTTAAAGTTATTTCATGTGGATATTGAATCGTTTGCCGTTGCGGGTGCATTCGTTATTTTCCTGATGTCTCTGGAGATGATTCTGGATATAGAGATATTCAAGAATCAGGGGCCGATTAAGGAGGCTACTTTAGTGCCGCTGGTTTTCCCGTTGCTGGCAGGTGCAGGTGCTTTCACTACATTACTTTCCCTTCGTGCGGAATACGCCAGTGTTAATATTATCGTTGCTTTGGTGTTGAATATGTTATGGGTATATTTTGTCGTTAGCATGACAGGGCGTGTAGAACGCTTTTTAGGTAAGGGCGGCATCTATATTATCCGTAAGTTTTTCGGCATCATTCTGTTGGCTATCTCGGTGAGGTTGTTTATGGCAAACATTACCTTGCTGGTGGAGGCATTGCAAAAATAGTCATGAAGCACGTGCCCGTGGACACATACAATCCGTAGGCGGTGTCACGGAAAAGGAAAAGTGTTCATTTCTTTCTGATAGGGTTGAAACAGACCGTTTCCCGGATTTCCTGTAGCTGAACTCTCGTCAGAGGGTATTCTGAAGGGGGGTAGCAATTTTTAGTAAATCTTCATCCGATTTTTAGTAAAACTCCAGTGGATTTTTACTAAAAACTGACCGAAGATTTAGTAAAAAAGAAAAGAGGCTTTAGTAAAGGTGTGAGGACGATATAAATAGTAATGATATTTCGTTGAGGGACAACCGTGTCAAAAAGCTTTCTCCTCTTCTTCTCCGGACTCTTCATCGGGTATTCCTTCCTCTTCTTCCTCTTCTTCTTTTTCATCTGCAAACGGGTCCGGTCGTTGAGGTCCATACCCCATGAATGCTATGGCGCATATCGTTCCGGTTATCGCTCCGCTGAGATGTCCTTCCCAGGAAGTGGTTTCTTTGGCAAAGAACGGGAACATATTCCAGATAAGTCCGCCATAAAGAAAGGTGACTAATAAGGAAATCGCAATGAGTGGAACGTGCTTTCGAAGAATGCCGCTGAAAAATAGAAAGAATGCAAGGCCGTAAATGATTCCACTGGCTCCGATGTGCCATCCCGGTTTACCTATAAGAAAGGTGAGTGCACCGCATCCTATCCAGATGGCAAAGAATATATAAGAGGCAATGTGCCGGTAAAAGTAGAACAAGCACCACATCAGAAAGAGTAGCGGTAATGTATTTGCCAGTAAATGCTTCCAGCTGCCATGTACAAGCGGATGTGCGAAGATACCAAATACTCCTCTTTGTTCCATAGGATATACACCTAACCTCCTGAAATCCCAGTCCATGCCGACTTCAAGGAATTTTAGCAAGTAAAGAATAAAAATAAGGAATAACGGTATAACCGCTGCCAGAGCTATCCGGCGGATATCATGCTTCATGTTTCGTACAGGTTTCTGTTATTTTGGTACAATGCTACGAATATTTAAGTAAAAAACGAAAATAAATGAACTTTTTATTTTGCGTATTGTCTTTAATTTGTATTTTTGGGCATCACTACCATACCCGTAAACATAGTAGGCGAGGTATGGAGCATGATGCCTGAACAATTAACCTTTAAATAATGCACAACTATGAGTTATTTACGATTTGACAAGACTCTGATGATCAATCTGGAAGAATCTTTACCAAGGGAGATACTCCGGACAAATAAATCAGGAGCCTATCATTGTACAACGATTGTAGATTGTAACACACGCAAATATCATGGACTATTGGTGATTCCTGTCCCCAATCTCGACGATGAAAATCATGTGCTGCTGTCTTCTTTGGATGAAACGGTAATTCAGCACGGTGCGGAGTTTAACCTGGGGTTGCATAAATATCAAGGAAACCACTTTAGTCCGAACGGACATAAGTATATCCGCGAATTTGATTGCGAACATATCCCGGCGACAACTTACCGTGTTGGAGGAGTTATTCTCCGCAAAGAAAAGATCTTTGTACACCATGAAAACAGAATTTTAATTCGTTATACCTTGGTAGATGCCCATTCGGCAACCACACTTCGTTTCCGCCCTTTCCTGGCATTTCGTAGTGTACGCGAATATACGCACGAAAATCCACAGGCAAACCGCGACTATCAGTTGATAGAAAATGGTATAAAAACTTGTATGTATCCCGGTTATCCTGAGCTCTTCATGCAATTGAATAAGAAGAATGAGTTTCACTATCAGCCGGACTGGTATCGTGGTATCGAATACCCTAAAGAACAGGAACGTGGATATAGTTTTAATGAAGATTTGTATGTTCCCGGATATTTCGAAGTGGATATAAAGAAGGGTGAGAGTATTGTTTTCTCTGCCGGTATCTCTGAGATTTCTCCGCGTAAGTTGAAACAGACATTTGAAGCAGAAGTGGAAGATCGTACGCCACGCGACAGTTTTTATCACTGTCTGCAGAACTCGGCCCACCAGTTCCATAACAAGCAGGGTAATGATCATTATGTATTGGCCGGATATCCCTGGTTCAAGTGTCGTGCCCGCGACCTGTTTGTATCTTTGCCTGGATTGACGCTGGCAGTAGATGAACAGAATGAGTTCGAAGATGTTATGGTAACTGCTGAAAAGGCTATACGTGAGTTTATCAATGGTGAGCCCGTCAGCTATAAGATCTACGAAATGGAAGATCCCGATGTATTGTTATGGGCTATATGGGCATTGCAACAATATGCTAAAGAAACCTCTCGTGAACAATGTCGCCAGAAATATGGCCGTTTGCTGGAGGATATCATGGATTACATCCGTAGCCGTAAGCATGATAATCTTTTCCTGCATGAAAATGGTCTGCTATATGCCAACGGAACAGAGAAAGCTATTACCTGGATGAACTCTACGGTGAATGGTCGTCCAGTAACACCACGTACAGGATACATTGTGGAAGTGAACTCTTTGTGGTATAATGCACTTCGCTTCATAGCCGATCTGGTCCGTGAAGCTGGTAATGTTCATCTGGCAGATGAACTGGATGCCCAGGCTGAAATAACCGGGAAGTCCTTTGTAGAGATTTTCCGTAATGAGAGTGGTTATCTGTTCGATTATGTAGATGGATATATGATGGACTGGAGCGTCCGTCCCAATATGATATTTACCGTTGCCTTTGATTATTCTCCGCTGGACCGGGCACAGAAAAAACAAGTGCTTGATATTGTGACGAAAGAGTTGCTTACTCCGAAAGGTCTGCGTACTCTCAGTCCGAAGAGTGGGGGGTACAATCCTAATTATGTTGGTCCTCAGATTCAGAGAGATTATGCTTATCACCAGGGTACAGCCTGGCCTTGGCTTATGGGTTTCTATATGGAGGCGTACCTGCGTATTTACAAGATGAGCGGTGTATCATTCGTGGAGCGTTATCTGATTGGTTTTGAAGATGAGATGACGAGTCATTGTATTGGTTCGCTCCCCGAACTCTTTGATGGTAATCCACCGTTCAGAGGTCGTGGTGCAGTATCTTTTGCTATGAATGTGGCTGAAATACTGCGCATCTTGAAATTGTTGTCTAAGTATAATTTATAAGAGGAGGAACGAAAATGAAAGTTTTAATGTTTGGATGGGAGTTCCCCCCGCATATCTTAGGTGGCTTGGGAACTGCCAGCTACGGTCTGACGAAGGGAATGTCCCAGCAGGAAGATATGGAAATTACTTTCTGTATTCCAAGGCCGTGGGGCGATGAAGACCAGAGCTTCTTGCGTATCATAGGCATGAATAGCACTCCTGTAGTGTGGCGTGATGTAAACTGGGATTATGTTCAGGGACGTGTAGGTTCTTATATGAACCCCCAACTCTATTATGATTTACGTGATCATATTTATGCCGATTTCAATTATTTGCATACTAATGATCTCGGTTGTATCGAGTTTTCCGGCCGTTATCCGGCCAACTTGCACGAAGAGATCAATAACTATTCTATTGTAGCCGGTGTTGTGGCACGTCAACAAGAGTTTGAGATCATCCACTCACATGACTGGTTGACGTATCCTGCAGGTATTCATGCCAAACAGGTATCAGGCAAACCGTTGGTAATCCATGTGCACGCCACCGACTTTGACCGTAGCCGTGGTAATGTGAATCCCACTGTGTATGCCATTGAGAAGAATGGAATGGATCATGCCGATCACATTATGTGTGTAAGCGAGCTGACTCGTCAAACGGTTATTCATAAGTATTTCCAGGATCCACGCAAGGTATCTACCGTGCATAATGCAGTTTCTCCGCTTCCGCAGGAAATACAGGATATCGTACCGCAGAAGAAACCGAATGAAAAGGTGGTGACTTTCTTAGGTCGTATTACTATGCAAAAAGGACCTGAGTATTTCGTAGAAGCTGCTGCAATGGTATTACACCGTACTCGTAACATCCGTTTCGTAATGGCGGGTAATGGTGATATGATGAACCAGATGATTCGTTTGGTAGCTGAACGCGGTATTGCCGACCGCTTCCATTTCCCCGGTTTTATGAAAGGAAGTCAAGTGTATGAAATGTTGAAGGCGAGTGATGTGTACATCATGCCCTCTGTTTCGGAACCATTTGGTATTTCTCCTTTGGAAGCTATGCAATGTAGTGTACCTACCATTATCTCTAAACAATCCGGTTGTGCCGAGATTTTAGAGAAATGTATTAAGACCGATTATTGGGATATTCACGCTATGGCAGATGCGATTTATGCTATCTGTACTTATCCTGCCCTTTATGAATACTTGCGTGACGAAGGTAAGAAGGAAGTGGATGCCATTAAGTGGGAAGATGTGGGATTGAAAGTGCGCCGCATCTACGAAGAGGTCATTAAACAATATAATAGATAACAATAAAACAATATAGATATGAGAACCATCTGTCTTTATTTTGAGATTCATCAAATCATTCACCTGAAACGCTATCGTTTCTTTGATATAGGTACGAATCATTATTACTATGATGATTATGCCAACGAATATAGTATCAACGAAGTTGCCGAACGTTCCTATATTCCTGCATTGAGTGCGCTCATTGACATGGCAAAGAATTCCGGAGGTGCATTTAAGGTAGCTTTATCGATTTCCGGTGTGGCTTTGGAACAGTTGGAAATCCATGCACCGGCTGTCATTGATCTGCTACATCAGTTGAATGACACGGGATGTTGTGAGTTCCTCGCCGAGCCTTATTCTCATGGGCTTTCTTCTTTGGCAAATGAGGATTGTTTTAAAGAAGAAGTGAAGCGTCAGTGTGCTAAGATGAAACAAATGTTCGGTAAGTCACCGAAGGTATTCCGTAACTCCAGCTTGATTTACTCTGATGAAATAGGAGGACTGGTAGCAAGTATGGGTTTTAAAGGTATGTTGACTGAAGGTGCCAAACATATTTTGGGTTGGAAGAGCCCGCACTATGTATATCATTGCACTCATAACCCCAACTTGAAATTGTTGCTGCGTGATTTTAAACTTTCAGATGATATAAGTTTGCGTTTTTCTAACTCGGAATGGAGTGAGTATCCGTTGTTTGCAGATAAATATATTGGCTGGATTGATGCTTTGCCACAGGAAGAACAGGTTATCAATATCTTTATGGAACTGAGTGCTTTGGGAATGTCCCAGCCACTTTCATCCAATATCTTGGAATTCCTGAAGGCGTTGCCTGCTTGTGCAAAAGATAAAGGTATTACATTCTCTACGCCAACAGAGATTATCAGTAAATTGAAATCGGTATCCCAACTGGATGTGCCATATCCTATGTCTTGGGTTGATGAGGAAAGAGACACCAGTTGCTGGTTGGGTAACAGTATGCAACGCGAAGCTTTCAATAAGCTATATAGCATTGCTGAACGTATCCATTTGTCTGATGACCGTCGTATCAAGCAGGATTGGGATTATTTGCAGGCAAGTAATAACTTCCGCTTTATGACTACGAAAAATAGTGGTGTAGGTTTGAATAGGGGTATTTATGAATCTCCGTATGATGCTTTCACCAACTATATGAATGTTTTGGGTGATTTCATCAAACGGGTAGAGTCGCTTTATCCAATGGATATAGACAATGAGGAACTGAATGCCTTGTTGACGACTATTAAGAATCAAGGTGATGAAATTGATGAATTGCATAAAGAATTAGAACAATTACAGACTAAGTTGGAAAAAGGGAAAGCTGCTCCGGTAAAGGCTGTCAAAGCAACAACAGCTAAAACTAAAGCCCCGGCAGCAAAGAAACCAGCGACAAAGAAAGTGACTAAGAAAGAAGTTGCTAAGTAGTCACTTCTTTTAGAGTATATCAACAAAAAAGCCTTTCGTTCATTTGAACGGAAGGCTTTTTTGTTGATATACTTTTTAGGAAAAGCTTACTTATTAAATGTGGTGTAAGTTACCTCCAACTTTAGTGGATTCTTAACTTTGTCACCTTCTTTAGCCGGACCACCTTTCAGTTTGGCGTATCCTGGTCTCAAATCATTCTGGATACCAGTCATTGTTTTAGTGTTGTTACTTGTATCGTAACTGATTGTAACAGGGATCAGGTATACTGTTTTCCAGTCTTCTTCCCATTGTTTATCCTTCTTGTCAGTCCAGGTACTGCCAGCTTCTTCTTTTGCTTTTTTCTTTGCAGCATCCTTTCCTTTGATACAGGTTGTAACCAAACGGGCAATATTATTAAATGTATATTGGTTAGTTGTTACATTATTATGTGCCACTGTAAAGGAAGTGATATTGTCCGGTAACTTGTTCTCTTCAAAGAAACTCTTGAAATCTACTTTACGTAACAATAAAACCTCATTTGGAGCACTCATACTGAATTCATAATCACTTTTTTCATTATAATTAGTGAAAGTCAGTTTTACGGCATTGAGTGTATCGTTAGATAACTTTTCATAGATTTCATCATATGGTAAAATCGCTTCTGTGAAAATTCCGGCAGGAGATTTGATGTATGTCCAATCTTCTATCTTGGCAAGCTCTGCAATTTTATCAGAATTGAGGAATTGATTCGCTTGAATAACTTCTTTTGTAGAAGCAAATTCTGTTTGCCATCTGTAAGCAGTAGAGTCCTGTCCTTCGAAACCTTCCTGTTTACGTTTATAAGGTACTCTGGTAGTATCATTCAATACATAGTACTGATATTTCATTTGTAAGTCTACGCGGTCTACGTAGAGTACTGTTCCGTCTCCATAATCGCTTTTTATGTATACACCTTTGAATACATTTTCAATGAAAGCATCGGAGTTCTTGAAATACTCGGGATGACTCTGGCAAAGGTCAAGCCAATCATTTCCAAATTTGTCCTTGTCGAGTGTAAAAATAACACTTGGATAGTATGTTTTGTTACCATTACTATCGGTTTCGTTCCTTTCTTCATCCGTTACGCTTGTATCATAAGCTGTATAGGCTCTGCGACCCAATAATGACTTTGTAGGATTCAGCCAGTCATAATAATCTGTCGGCTTGATATTGGTATAACGGTTACGCTCTAATTTTTTGTCCAATTCATATGCACTCATACGGCAGGCATTCAGAGAGTCACCGAACCATGTAGAGTAGAAAATAACTAAACGTACGTCTGCTACTGTATCATCAGTCAAAATACCCGTTTTTTTATCAAAATCATACTTTTCAGGAAAACTGAAATCATCTATACAGTTCAATTCAGTAAGGAAGCTGGCTTCGTAATATCCGAATTGAGGATCTGTAAAACGACCTACATATCCAGTACTGGTTTTTGCAAATACAGAATCAGCAACCACAGAACGTGTAGTCACATTGAATGTTGTCGTATGTGCGCTAATACCGTCAGATCCGGGTAACATTCCTATTCCTAACGTTCCTGTATTGTCATCGCAACCAAAGAAAGTAAGGGTTGCCGCTAAAAGCAATGCTCCTAAGTACTTAACTTTCATAGTTTTCTTTGTTATCTTGTTTATTTTTGTTCTGTTTCCCACACTTTGTCGTAGAACTCATTACAAGCATCGGCAAATGTTTCGGGAGTTTGATATTCTAAAATCGGTTTTCCTGCTTGACGGGCATATTCCATTACCTCTTCGTTGACATTTTCACTTTGCTGAATTACACCATCCGAATAATCGATGGCCAGTTTACACAGCGTAGCATAGTCTACGGGAGTTTTCAGATGAGCCACATCTTTTTTAGTAACGCCTTTCAATACCAATCTGTTTACAAAATCAGCATTGAATGATTCTTTGAAATCATCCTCAAAAACGGAGAATACTACTTTAGCGTCACGGAATGAAGGCTCGTCCTTATATGCTTTCTTGATATACAAAGGAGCTAAGGCAGTCATCCAGCCATGACAATGGATGATATCCGGACACCAGCGTAATTTCTTTACCGTCTCTAATACCCCGCGTGCATAAAATATAGCACGGCTGTCATTGTCTCCATATTCCACGCCATTCTCATCAGCAGTCTGCAATCGATTCTGGAAATAATCATCGTTGTCGATGAAATATACCTGCATGCGGGCAGATTGAATGGAAGCAACTTTAATAATAAGGGGGTGGTCGGTATCATCAATAATCAGATTCATACCGGAGAGGCGTATCACTTCGTGCAATTGGTTTCTGCGCTCGTTGATATTCCCCCATTTAGGCATGAATGTTCTAATTTCTCTGCCTTTTTCCTGGATTGCTTGAGGTAGGTTTCTGCCTACAAGGGACATTTCGGATTCTGGTACGTAAGGAGTAATCTCTTGGGTAATAAATAAAACCTTATTCGCCTTTGTCATAATAACAATGTTCTCAATTATTCTGCAAAGATATAAAAAAAATCGGGCACTTGAGCAAATAAGGCGACTCTATAATTCCTTATGAATTGTTAACTGCTTGTTAATCAGTGATGCTTTGTCTCAAAGAGGAGTGCTGCTCAAGCAGAACTTTTGCATTAATTTGCGATATTTCTTCTTTATATGCTAAATAATAGTTTATTTTGCACCGCTTTTGCGAACAACTAAGTTATTATATAACCTATAAAAATGGAAATAGTACATACTATCAAGGACTTGCAGGCCGAACTTTCGGCTTTACGGGCCCAAGGTAAAAAGGTAGGATTGGTGCCTACAATGGGTGCCCTACATGCCGGTCATGCGTCATTGGTGAAACGTTGTGTTGCAGAGAATGATGCTGCGGTAGTGAGTGTTTTTGTAAACCCGACACAGTTTAACGACAAGAACGATTTAGAGAAATATCCCCGTACGCTGGATGCCGATTGTGTTTTGTTGGAAGCTTGCGGTGCTGCGTTTGTATTCGCTCCTTCGGTTGCGGAGATGTATCCCGAACCAGATATGCGCCAGTTTAGCTATGCGCCGTTGGATACAGTGATGGAAGGTGCGTTTCGTCCGGGACACTTCAATGGTGTTTGTCAGATTGTGAGCAAGCTGTTTGATGCAGTGAAGCCGGACCGTGCTTACTTCGGAGAGAAAGATTTCCAGCAGTTGGCTATCATTCGTGAGATGGTGCGCCAGATGAATTATTCGTTGGAAATTGTGGGATGTCCCATTATGCGTGAAGAGGATGGGCTGGCCCTGAGTAGTCGTAATGCGCGTTTATCTGCCGAAGAACGTAAAAATGCTTTAAAAATATCGCAAACATTATTTGAAAGTCGTACCTTTGCGGCTTCTCATACAGTTGCTGAGACTCAGAAGTTTGTGGAAGATGCCATTGCAGCCGCTCCCGGTTTGCGTCTGGAATACTTCGAACTGGTAGATGGCAACACGTTGCAGAAAATAGCCAATTGGGAAGATACGGCGTATGCTGTAGGTTGTATTACAGTATTCTGTGGTGAGGTTCGCCTGATTGACAACATTAAGTATAAAGAGTAATAAACCTAAAAAGAGAGATCAGACCTTATGATGATTGAAGTGCTGAAGTCGAAAATCCATTGCGCTCGTGTCACAGAAGCTAACCTCAATTATATGGGAAGCATTACGATTGACGAGGACTTGCTGGATGCGGCCAATATGATTGCCGGTGAAAAAGTGTACATTGCCGACAACAATAATGGTGAACGTTTTGAAACCTATATTATTAAAGGTGAACGTGGTTCGGGCAAAATATGCCTGAATGGTGCGGCAGCCCGCAAGGTGCAGCCGGATGATATCATCATTATTATGTCGTATGCCTTGATGGACTTTGAAGAAGCTAAGTCGTTCAAGCCGTCGGTGATTTTTCCTGATCCGGCAACGAACAAAGTGGTGAAATAAATTTTTATAAAAAACAAAAACGGAAGCCCCGCTTGCACATTCAAGTTGCACGGCTGGGAGGAATAGTTATAGAGGTAAA
>OGWW01000373.1_pt1 | contig 30535 bp, 26 predicted proteins | sample 1576131 | NCBI WGS metagenome assembly OGWW01 (sample SAMEA3541576, study PRJEB24748) | human gut metagenome | biome: human gut; feature: human-associated habitat; material: faeces | place: China | collected 2012 | reverse complement strand
GCGTGGCACCGTCTGGAGGCATCGAACCTCCCGCTTCCGGTTTTGGAGACCGGCGTTCTTCCAGAATGAGCTAAGACGGCATGAAAAAAGCACTGGGCAAATTTTGCACAGTGCTTGAAAATGGGCAACAAAAAACCACGGTGCGGGTGCATCGTGGTTCAGTTCTTTTTGAGGGGATCCATGTACAGGTATGTTTCCGGGTCTCCGTACATTTGCTGTGATCTTTCACGGTTGATCTCGTACCGGGTGTATTGTTTGCCGTTGTACTCGATGTTCCGGGCGTTCAGCTCTTCCAGCTGGTCCCGCGTCCATGCGGGCGGGTCGCCCAGCTCCGGGAACAACGCGAAAAAGGTGTGGCGGCAGTTCCAGCCGCACAGGCTTGCGCCCCAAAATCCGGATGCATGACCCTGCCGGAAATTTGTACAGATAATTCTGGAAAAATTCAAAAAAGGCGTTGACAAAGTACGACCTTGCTGGTATAATAATACACGTCGTCAGGAACACGACACCTCAACACCAGCTTATGGGGGATTAGCTCAGCTGGGAGAGCGCTTGCATGGCATGCAAGAGGTCAGCGGTTCGATCCCGCTATTCTCCACCAAAAAAGCACTGTACTTCGTTGGAAGTACAGTGTTTTTCTTTTTGCTGAAGCTGGTTTTTGGGGGCTGCATTGCTTCGCCTGCACCGTTTTTAGGCTTTTGCAGGCGGTTCCTATACAACCCCCCAACTTTTGACTTTACACCGTTTTCAAAAAGGAATGTTTGCAGGCCGGTTTTTCAGCAGGCTGCTGCATCATCCCCTTCAATGTACGGCGTAAGGTCGAAGTTGAAGGTAATGTTGAGCTGATAACCCCTCTTCTTTGCAGATCTTTCTGATCCGTTCTCCAACAAGGGAAGCTAGTTCGGCTGGTTCAGATTCAGGCTGATTTTTCGCTTTTTTCATAGAGAACACCTCATTTGCGGGCAATTATCAGATGCCACGGAACGTAAAGGTGAACTCCACGGGCTTGGTCACATAAGGAATATACTCCGGGTGGACATTGGCACCCCAGCTGTCATCGCCGCCAACGCCCATCTGCTCACCCATAGCACGAATGACCGTGTAATGGACCGGGGGCAGCTCGTAGGGGTGCTTGGCACTCTCCATTTCATGGGGAGTGTAGGGCAGCGCAGAGAAGAACATGGGCTTTGCGGCATCTGCGGTAAACAGCAGTCCACGGCCCTTGCGGTCCACTACTTTTGCCCAGCGCACAGCGGTTTTTGCTCCGCACTCCTGCGGTACAAGGTACTGTGCCATGTTGTCTGCAACCTTGTTCTGGTAAATGCCCAGCTTTGCACCATGCTGGCGGTCCCAGTAGGTCTCCGCAGGGCCGTTTCCGTACCACTCCACCGTGTCATAATCGGCGTCGATCTTGAATAACACACCGAATCCGTCTTTTCAAAGCCGGGGATGGCACTGGTGTAGTTCTTTGCGTAGGCGAATTTCCAGATGCCGTCCAGCTTCATCGCCAAAGAAGAGGAGCCTGTCCGATATTCTTCGCGGGAAGCGTAAGTACGGAAACTTGCATGAGCATTCAGCACGTTGCCCGCAATATCGCCTGAACCATAGCCGACTTTATTATACCACTTCAGATAACGCTTCTCAGTCATTGCGCTTTCTCCCATCTTGCTTGTTTTGTGTGGGCGCGACCAATCTGCTGCGCACTTCAGACTGGAATTCTCATTACGCAAGTTGCCCGAATCTCTTGCGTTTCATCTGAAAATATTATAGAATCCAAATAACATCAGAGAGCCAACGGCTCCAAAGGAGAAGTTATGAGTTACGCAATCGTATTCAGCAGTAAAACAGGCAACACGGAATTACTGGCAGACACATTGCACAGCTGCCTGCCGCAGGCAGAGTGCTGTTATTTTGGCAACCTGAACCCTGCCGCCATGGAAGCGGACACCCTTTATGTGGGTTTCTGGACGGATAAGGGAAAAGCAGATGAAAGCACGTCGGACTTTTTGAAGCAGCTGCGGGGAAAGCAGGTGTTTTTGTTCGGTACCGCTGGTTTTGGCGGCAGCGAAGAATATTTTAACAAGATCCTGAAAACCGTGCAAAAAGATCTGCACAGCAGCAACACGGTGATCGGCAGCTTCATGTGTCAGGGAAAGATGCCGATGTCGGTACGCCAGCGGTATGAGAACATGAAAAAGCAGCCGCTTCATCTGCCCAATCTGGACGCAATGATCGAGAATTTCGACAAGGCTCTTTCTCATCCGGATGCGGATGATCTGGAGCGGCTGAAACAGGCAGTAAGATAACAAAAACCGGTGGCTTTCCGCAATGGAGAAAGTCACCGGTTTTCTGTTTCAGCTTATCGGAGCAGCCAGCCGTAATCCTGTCTGCAATCTACCGTTCGGTATAAACCGGTACGTTCATCGTGACCCTGTCATCAGCCCGGAGTTCCCCTGCGAACAAAACATTCCGAGATAAAAAGGACGCTGCCGCCTCTGGGTGAGAGGCTGCAGCGTCCTTTTGGTATCAGAGGGCGAATGATCTGTCAGACCGAACGGCTCCCAATGAATTGGATGCTTTTAGCTTGCGTTTTCCTGTTCGTCAAGAATGCGCCAGCCGTCCATCAGGTCTGAATTTTCCAGAATAAAGGTGTGGGCAGTATCCTGTCCCCACGAGTTGTCGTATTTCAGCATCAGATAATCGCTCAACTCGGTCCGATTTTTGAACTTCAATAAGCGATACGGCTCCTGAAAAGCGACCTTTTCGACGAAATATACCGCATCCGATGTGGGAAGCATAACGCCGACATGACCGATCATAAGAGAATTGTCCGTTTCAGAGAACTGATCATGCAGGACCACAGAGACGAGACGGATCTTATCATCTTCTACGAAGGAGAGGCCGCGTTTCTTCCATTCCTGCTGAATCGTTTTCAAATGGGTAGGAATATCGGTCGTATTGGTAGTTTTGACCGGGGCGAACAGCGCATCAAACTTTTGCCGTTCATCGCCGCAAAGGGATTCTGGGTCAGAATCCAGTGTTTCATAGTCCATAAACAGGGTGTCCTCGGCTGAGTCAAGGTCTGCCTTGCCTGTGACGGTGATAAAATCACCGAACAGCCCACAAGCGGTGATCCGACAGTTCCAGCCGGGGAAGGTATCGTATTTTTCTGTCCATGCGTCCTGCATGGAGTAAGGATCGTATTTCAGATCCAAAGGCTTGGCGGTTTCAAAACCTGTGGTGAGCCATGCCGGGTCCACGGCATTGTTGAACTTCTGCACATGATCAAAGAAGGTCCGTATCCGCAGGTCGGATACGCCGGCATTCTGCAAAAGATTGGAAAGAAGAGCCTGTGTATCCGAATCTGCCAAATTGGAGTATTCGATTTGCTGAAGGACAGGTAGAGAAGTTTTTTGAGTGCAGCCCCCTGCCAGAAATGCACCGCAAAAAAGTGCAGCGGTGCAGACAAGAAAAGTTCGACGTTTCAAAAATGGTCACCTCGCTGTGTTTTTCGGAAAGCTGTAGTCTCCACCATAGGCGAAGAGAGCAATGCAATTGGACTCATAACGAATGGTATCACAGAGAAACAAAGAAAATCAATGACTTCTGTCGTATTTGACCATATATAATGTTGCAGTATCCATATCCCATACGGCTAACGTCCATGTGGGGAAAGACGATGCGGCAGCTTTCCGAACGATTTTCTTCATGTCGGACACAACAGGAGTATACCCAAGTTGGAATGAAAATTTTCCGTTTTTTCCGAACGGAAGGTCCAAATCGCTTTCTGAATACAGTGTCATAATGTGCTGATTGCCGCCCATATCGTATTAACGCCAAATGATACCCATTCACACACGATTTTCTGGGGGTGTGTTTCGATACCGTTCGGGAGAGCGCTTGCATGGCATGCAAGAGGTCACCGGTTCGATCCCGTTATTCTCCACCAAAGAAAAGCACTGTACTTCGTTGGAAGCGCAGAGCTTTTCTTTTTGCATCTGCGGATGCTGACAATGCAGTCCGTCTGGCCTTATCGACGCTCAAAGCCAAGATAGCGGGTGCCCTGAAAACTCAGCTTTCCAATGTCGCCCTCCACAAGCATTCCGTAGTCCGAACCATCTACTTCGAGTTCCATGCGGTCGCCGCTCTCTACCTGAAAGGTCGCATAATAGGTCGTGAACGTATGCATCATCGTATTGTCCGTATGGTGGCGAGAAACTTCCGTGCGCTTTGCCACCACCGTTGCCGGAACGGTCAGCCGCGGCGAATGGTTGTTTTTATTCCATGTGCTGATATTTCCGATGATGGTGTATAGGATCATACCCAAAACCACAAGGAACAGGATGGGAAACAGAATGCTGAACAGCATATCAAATCCAGCGTAAAACATTTCATTCCTCCAAAATTTCTTTCAGCAGGTCCTTTACATCGTCCAAAAAAGATTCTTCTCCGAGCGTGTTCATCTTAAAAAACACGGCCTGACTGCCGCCTGCGGTGATGGCGGACAGCCGGATGGGGCTGTCGCCGTTCTGGAACATGGTCAGCGTCAGACTCAGGCGGTTGCCGCCCATCATGCTGTACCGCTCAAACACGCGGACACTGCACCGTGCTTCGCCCTCCTTGAAATCGCTGCCCGCTTCCAGGTCGGCAGACCAGCTGCTGTCCGGGATCTCCTGTTCCAATTTGCGGAGAAGCGTGTTGAATTTCTGATTGCGGATGGTCTTTTCAAAAATCGCCATAGAGGGCCCTCCATTCTGCCAACGAAATTCGGTCTGTTTGCCTTAAATACGGACAGGCGGCAATAAAAATTGCAGAAAAACACCCGGAAAGTAAAATTTTCCGGAGCCGCGCACGAAAAAAGGACTGCTGCACAATTTTCAGTGCAGCAGTCCTTTTGCGTATCGGGAAAAACAGGTGCTCAGCCCTCGGAGGCAAAGAACTCCTTGGTCAGCTTGACCACGGTGCCGGAGAGCAGCAGCAATGCGATGAGGTTGGGGATGCTCATCAGGCCGTTGAAGGTGTCGGCGATGCTCCACAGCAGGCCCAGGTCCACGGTCGCGCCCAGAATGGACACGAAGGAGTACACCACAAAGAAGGGCTTTGCCACCTTGTCGCTGTGGCAGAGGAACACCAGGAAGCGGGAGCCGTACAGGCCCCAGCCGATGATGGTGGAAAAGGCAAAGCAGCAAAGCGCCACGGCGGTAAAGATGGAAGCCCAGCCGCCGTAGGTGGTGGTAAAGCCGGAGATGGTCAGCTCTGCACCGGCTGCGGTGCCGTAGTTCACGGGGGTGCCGCTGCACAGGATGACCATGGCGGTCAGGGTGCAGATGATGATGGTGTCGGCAAACACCTCAAAGATGCCGAACATGCCCTGCTTCACCGGCTTTTTGGTGTCGGCGCAGGCATGGGCGATGGAGCCGGTGCCAAGGCCGGCCTCATTGGAAAAGATGCCGCGGGAGACGCCCTTCTGCATGCTGATGAACAGGCTGCCGATGGTGCCGCCGGTGAAGGCAGCGGGGTTGAAGGCACCGGCCACGATGGACTCCAGCACATAGGGCAGGCGGGGCAGGTTGAGACCTACTACGCCCACAGCCAGCACGACGTAGAACAGCGCCATGAAGGGCACCAGCTTTTCGCTCACGCTGCCGATGCGCTTGATGCCGCCCAGCAGCACCATGGCCACCAGCATGGCCACGATGATGCCCGCGATGAGGTTCAGCGTGCTCAGGAAACCGCTGCCCACCACACCGTATTCCAGCAGGGCGGTGTCCACAGCGGCCACGATGGTGTTGACCTGGGTGGCATTGCCGGTGCCGAACACGGTCAGCACGCCGAACAGCGAGTACAGAAATGCCAGGAACTGCCAGCGTTTGCCCAGACCGTTCTTGATGTAATACATGGGGCCGCCCACCCACTCGCCGGTCTCACTGCGCTCACGGAAATGCACGGCCAGGGTCACCTCGGCAAACTTGGTGCACATGCCCAGCAGCGCGGAGCACCACATCCAGAACACGGCACCCGGGCCGCCGATGGCAATGGCGCCTGCCACACCGGCGATGTTGCCGGTGCCCACGGTGCCGGCCAGTGCGGTGCACACCGCCTGGAAGGGGGTCATGGCACCGTCCGAAGCGTCCTTTTTGCGGAACATGCGTCCGATGGTGGTTTTGATGGTGTACGGGAATTTGCGGATCTGCAAAAAGCCGGTGCGTACGCTCAGCAGCAAACCCACACCAATGATGCACACCATGGCGGGCACGCCCCAGATAAAGTTGTTGACCGCCGTATTGACGGCCGTGATCGTCTCGATCATAATTCGTCCCACATCCTCTGTAAAGTCTTGCGTTCTGACACATTTTGTCAGCGCAATATAAAAACTATTTTACCGTATTTCTGTGCAGCTGTCAAATGAAATCCCTGCATTTATGCGCCCCGCAGGGCGACGGGAATGCAACAAAAAAGCAGGCCGCCGGGGTCGGGCAGCCTGCTGCAAAAGGGGCCGGAAAGGTTCAGTGCCGGGCCGCCGCGCGGTGGTACACCGGGTAGGCCACCAGTGCGGTGAGCACCTCGGTGATCCAGAAGGCGTGCCACACACCGTCCGGGCCAAGGCGACCGCACAGCACTGCGGCCAGCGGCATGATGAACACCACATAGCGGCACAGCGAGATCACCAGCGACGGCACGCCCTTGCCAAGGCCCTCCAGTGCGCCGGACGAGGTGGTGGACACTGCCGACACCACAAAGCCGATGCAGATGATGCGCAGGGCCTTGGCACCGGCGGCGATGGTATCGGGGTTGGAGGTGAACAGCCCGATGAGCTGCCCGGAGGCCAGCAGGCAGATGACCGTGCCCAGCGCCATGATGGCGATGCTCATGAACAGGGTGAGCTCGTACAGCTTCTTCACGCGGGCGTGCTCCCTGGCACCGTAGTTGTAGCCGATGAGCGGGCGCATGCCCTGCACGATGCCGTTGGCGGGCAGGTACAAAAAGGTCTGCAGCTTGTAGTAAATGCCCAGAATGACCACATAGCTCTGGGAGAACCCGGCAAGCAGGCTGTTGAGGAAGGTGACCAGCAGGGAGGGCAGAGCCAGGTTCAGGATGGCCGGCACGCCGATGGCGTACAGCTTGCCGTCCAGTGCAACGTCCGGGTGCAGGCCGCTGCGGCTCAGCCGCACCGGCAGTTCGGTGTGCAGGTAGACGAACAGGTACACGCACAGGCTCAGCAGCTGGCCGATGCCGGTGGCCAGCGCTGCACCGGCAATGCCCATGGCGGGCACCGGGCCCAGGCCGAAGATCAGGACGGGGTCCAGCAGGATGTTGCACACGCAGCCGAACACCAGCGTCACCATGGTCACCTTCATGCGGCCCACAGCCTGGAACATCTTTTCAAAGGCCAGCGCGGCCATATTGATGGTGGCAAACAGGAACACGATGGTGGAGTAGGTGATGCCGGAGGCCACAAGGCTCTCGTCGGTGGTGAACCGGCGCAAAAAGCCCGGCATGACGGCAATGCTCACCACCGTGATGACCACGCCGTGCAGCAGGCTGAGCACCATGCCGTGGGTGGCGGCAATCTCGGCCTTTTTGCGGTCGCCCGCACCCAGGTACAGGGCGATCATGGCGTTGATGCCGATACCAAAGCCGATGGCGATGGCGTTGGCAAAGTTCTGGATGGGGTATACCAGCGAGAGGGCGGTCATGGCGTCCTCGCTGATCTGCGCCACAAACAGGCTGTCCACGATGTTGTACAGGGAGTTGACCAGCATGGAGATCACGTTGGGCAGCGCCATGGACAACAGCAGCGGCAGCACGGGGCGTTCTTTCATAAAGGTATCGTTCATTGATTTCTCGCTCCTGACAGATCGAAAATGGAAAAAGGCCGCAAAAAAGCCACACAATGGCTTTTTTGAAGTCATTGTGTGGCGAAAAGTAGCATAGTGCTGTAAAAATCCACACGGTTTTTATTGACTGAAGGATACCACATCCCCGAGGCATTGTCAAGGAGGCTGGACGAAAAAAGTATGACTTTTATAGGCTTGACCATTTTTTGTGCAGGGGTTACAATAAAATTGTAGCTTTTATAAAAAGGAGAAACCCGCATGAAATGGATGATCGCGTCCGACCTGCACGGGTCGTATTTCTATGCCAGCCAGATGCAGCAGGCGTTTGAACGGGAACAGGCCGACCGGCTGCTGCTGTTGGGGGACCTGCTCTACCACGGCCCCCGCAACGATCTGCCGGAGGGCTATGCGCCCAAGCAGGTCATGCCTTTGCTCAACGGTATGAAGGACCGCCTGCTCTGCGTGCGCGGCAACTGTGACGCCGAGGTGGACCAGATGGTGCTGGAATTCCCGGTGCTGGCAGACTATGCCGTGCTGCCGGTGGGCAGACGGCTGGTGTACGCTACCCACGGCCATGTCTACAACACCAAGACCCCGCCGCCGCTGGCCCCCGGCGACATTCTGCTGCACGGGCACACCCACATCCCGGCGTGGGAGCCCTTCGGGCAGGGCAGCCTCTACCTGAACCCCGGCTCGGTGAGCCTGCCGAAGGAGGGCAGCGCCCACAGCTACATGACGTTGGAAAACGGCTGCTTCCGGTGGAAAACCATGGACGGCCGGACCTACCACGAACTGACCCTGAGCGAAACCTGAACAACACAGCGCCCGCCTGCTTCCGGAGTGGTTCCGGTGCAGGCGGGCGCTGTGCTTATCCAAAAAAGAAGAAAGAAGAAGAGAGCAGAGTGAGGTTACTCGGCAGCGTAGGCGGAAGCGTTGCTGCCGGCGATGCGGCCGAACACCACGAAGTCGCACACGGCATTGCCGCCGATGCGGTTGCCGCCGTGCACACCGCCGGTGGTCTCACCGGCTGCATACAAGCCGGGGATGATGCTGCCGTCGGTGTCCAGCACCTGTGCATCGGTGTTGATCTTCAGGCCGCCCATGGTGTGGTGGATGCCCGGTGCGATCTTGATGGCGTAGTAGGGAGCGGTGGACAGGTCGCCGTCCATGCCGTTGTTGCGGCCGAACTCGGCGTCCTCACCGGCTGCCACAGAGGCGTTCCAGGTGTTCATGGTCTCCACAAAGTTGGCGGCAGCGTCGCCGGTCAGGCCCATCTCCTTGGCCAGACCCTCATAGCTGTCGGAAGAGACGGTCAGGCCGTTGCTGATGTACTTCTGGCAGGACTTCAGGTCGTCCACGATGCGCTGGTCAAAGATGATGTAGGCGTAAGCACCCGGCTGCTCCAGCTCGGCGTTGGAAACCGCGTCACGGGTGGACATGTCGTTGCAGAAGCGCTTGCCCTCGGCGTTGACCAGGATGCCGCCCATGCTGCGCACGCTCTCGGACACCAGCATGCCGGTCTCCTGATACACGGTGGGGTGCAGCTGGATCTGGTCCATGTCCACGGTGTCGGCACCAATGGCCTCAGCCATCAGGATGCCGTCGCCGGTGGCACCGGCGTGGTTGGTGGTCACGGCGTTGGCCAGGGCCGGGTTGAAGCTGGCCATCAGCTCAAAGTTGGCACCAAAGCCGCCGGCGGCAATGATCACGCTCTTGGCGTTGATGGTGTAGTCGTGCTCGGTGCTCTCGGCCTTGATGCCGCAGGCAGCGCCGTCGTTGGTCAGGATCTCGGTGGCCTTGGTGTTCAGCAGGATCTGCACGCCCAGCTTTTCGGCCTGAGCGTTCAGCTTTTCCACCAGATAGCTGCCCACGGCGCTGCCGTCCTCGGGCTCATGCAGATACTTGTGGGTGGTGCCGCCGGTGGCTGCCACCTTGGGCAGCGGGGCACCGATGGAGGTCAGCCAGTCGATGGCATCGGAGCTCTGCTCGGCCATCACGGTCACCAGGCTGCGGTCGTTGATGCCGTGGCCGCCGTTGATGGTGTCCTCAATGAACTCCTGCACCCCGCTGTCGGTGATGCCCAGGTCGGCCTGATACTGGGTGTCGGCTGCGTTCATGCCGCCGGTGGCCTTCAGGCTGTTGCCGCCCACGATGGGCATCTTTTCCACCACGATGACCTTGGCACCGTTCTCGGCGGCTTGTGCGGCGGCGGTCAGACCGGCACCGCCGGCACCCACCACCACGACGTCACAGTCCAGCGTCTCGGCGGTCTTTTCCACGGTGGTGTCCGCAGCCTTGGCCACGGCAAAGGCGGAAGCATCCAGTCCGGCGTTCTCCAGAGCGGCCTTCACAGCCTCCTTGAGAGCGTCGCTGGTCACGGTGGCACCGGCAATGCCGTCCACGTTGTAGCTGTTGGCAGCCACCATGGCATCCGGCAGCTGTTCGCAGGCCACAGAGCCGATGCCCTGGGTCTCGTTCTGCTCGGTGACAACGATGGAATAAATGGTGTCGGCGTCGGCGGTCACTTCCACGACGACGTCGCCTTCAATGCCTTTGGCCGAACCGGTGCCGGTGACTTTCCCGGCGGCGGAACTGGCGGTCTGGCTGCTGGAAGCGCCGCAGGACGCCAGCGACAGCAGCATGGCACCGGCCAGCACAGCGGTGCTGATGCGGTGCAGGATCCCGTTTTTCTTCATGGTTTTCCTCCTCAGAGATCTTCGTGTTGGGTGGGGCGGTCGATTTGTGATGGATTTCACGAGCGAGATTATAACACAACTTTCACAATTCCTGAAATTCATTTTTCTCATAAAAAGAATAGCCTGCGTGCATGGTTTGTGGTACACTGGAACCGGCAAATACACGCAGCAGGGAGGAATCTGCATGGACTTCAAAGATCTGGAATATTTTGCGGCCATTGCCCGGTGCGGCAACATCACCCACGCGGCCCAGCAGCTCTACGTCAGCCAGCCTACCCTTTCCAAGTTTCTGCAAAAACTGGAAGGGGACACCGGCCTTGTGCTGTTCCAGCGGGCGGGGCGGCGGCTGGAGCTGACCTATGCGGGCCAGCGGTATCTGGCCCACGCCGAGCGGCTGCTCAGCCAGAAGCGGGAGATGGACGCGGAGCTGACCGACCTGCTCCGGGCAGACACCGGTGTGCTGCATGTGGGCATGCCGCCGTTCCGGTGCAGTTTTTCGCTGCCGGAGGTGCTTCCGGCGTTCCGCGCGCAGTTCCTGCAGGTGCAGTTCCGCATTGAGGAAGCACCCAGCGCCGAGCTGGACCGCAAACTGCTGGAAGGCGAGATCGACCTGGCCTTTTATATGAGCTTTGCCCGGCATCCCGGTCTGAGCTACCGGGTGCTGCGCCGGGACCGGATGTACGCCGTGTTCGGCAAGGGACACCCGCTGGAGCAGGCTGCCGCCCGGGAGGGCAGCTTTGCCTGGGAGTGGCTGGAGGGGCAGACCCTGCTGCTGCAGAACCAGACCCAGCGGCAGGGCCAGTATATTTTGCAGGAGCTGCGGAGCCGCCGCCTGCATCCGGCCGAAATTCTGGAAAGCAGCAACATCCGGGCAGCCGCGGCGCTGGCCGCCAACGGGTACGGCATCGGCTTCCTGAGCGGCGAGCTGCTGGAACATCTGAACAACGCGGTGCCGTTCAACGCGTTTCCGCTCCGGGACTGCACCCTCCCGCTGGAGTCGGTGGCAGCCTGGCGGGCCGGGAACTATCTGCCCCGGTACGCGTTGGCGTTCATCGAGCGGATGGAACAGCTGGAAAACCAGAAATACAACAATAACGCAACAAAATCGCACTGAAACCGGCGTAAAACAAACAAATATAAACCGGCCCTTCTCCTTTGGCAGCACAGCGCTGCCGGGGAGAGGGGCCGGTGTTTTTGTAGGTGGAAAAAGGCTCACAGCTCCACTTTTTCCTGCGCGCGGTACTGCAGGGCTTCCAGCAGGGAGTCCTCGTCCAGCAGACTCTTGCCGGCCAGGTCGGCCACCGTGCGGGCCACCCGCAAAATGCGGTCGTGGGCACGGGCCGAAAGCCCCAGTGCATCGTAGGAGGCGCGGAGCAGGCGCTCGGCACCGGGGGTCATGCGGCAGATGCGCCGCACCTGCCCGGCGTTGAGCTGGGCGTTGCAGTGCACCCCCTCGTAGCCGGGGGCCGCATAGCGTTTTGCCTGGATGGCCCGCGCCGCCAGCACCTGTTTGCGCAGGTCGGCACTGCTCTCGGCGGGGGCGGCGGTGTGCAGCTCGTCAAAGGCGATGGGGTCCATCTCCACGCACAGGTCGATGCGGTCCAGCAGCGGGCCGGACACCCGGCTGCGGTACTGCCGCACCGCGCTGGGCGAGCAGGTGCACTGCCGGGTGGGGTGGCCGTAGTAGCCGCATTTGCAGGGGTTCATGGCGGCCACCAGCTGGAAATGGCTGGGGTAGGTGGCGCTGCCTGCGGCCCGGCTCACGGTGATCTGGCCGTCCTCCAGCGGCTGGCGCAGCACCTCCAGGCTCTCGCGGGAGAACTCCGGCAGTTCGTCCAGGAACAGCACGCCGCAGTTGGCCAGACTGCACTCGCCGGGGCGGAACTGTGCACCGCCGCCCGCCAGCGAGACGGCACTGGCCGAGTGGTGCGGGCTGCGGAAAGGCCGTGCCGTGATCAGGCCCCGGCCCTGGGGCAGCTGCCCGGCGATGGAATAGATCTTGGTGGTCTCCACGGCTTCCTCCCGGGTGAGAGGCGGCAGGATGCCCGGCAGGCGCTTGGCCAGCATGGATTTGCCGGTACCCGGGGCACCCATCAGCAGCACGTTGTGGCCCCCGGCCGCAGCGATGACCATGGCCCGGCGGGCCAGTGCCTGCCCCATCACGTCGGCAAAATCCGGCACCTGTGCCCAGGCCTCGGCGGGGTCAAAGGGAACGGCTGCCGCAGCGGTCAGCGGTCGGATGCCGCGCAGGGCGTCCACCACCTTCCGGGCGGTGTGGGCCGGGTAGACGGCCATGCTGTCGGCACAGGCCTCGGCAGCCTCGGCGGCGTTTTCGGCGGGCACATACAGGGCGCGGATGCCGTTTTCGGCGGCGGCCAGTGCCATGGGCAGCACGCCGGATACCGGGCGCAGGGTGCCGTCCAGCGCCAGTTCCCCCAGAAAGGCGGCGTCCTCCGGCACATCCTCCAGCTGGCCGCTGGCCGTGAGCACGGCCAGCAGCAGGGGCAAATCGTACACCGGGCCGGTCTTGCGCACATCGGCGGGGGCCAGGTTGACCGTGATGCGCCGGTCCGGGAACTTGAAGCCCAGGTTCTTGATGGCGGCACGCACGCGGTCCGCACTTTCCCGCACGGCGGAATCCGGCAGGCCTACGATGGAAAAGGCGGGCAGCCCGCCCGAAACGTCGGCCTCCACGGCCACGGCAAAGCCGCGCAGGCCGTTCAGGCCAAAGCTCTTTGTTACCGAATACATGGGTGCACCTCGCTTGCATTTTCTGCGCGAAAACGGTCGAAAATTGGGTGGAAAAATTTGGGAGGAGTCGTCAGCCTTCGACAGCATCTCCCGGTCGATTTCATTATAGTAAAGGGCAGGAAAGATGTCAATGCAGCGGAAAGGAGAGCGACAAACGATGACAGGCAAGGAATACTGCCGGTACATCCGTACTTATTCAGAGCTGGAGGGGCTGCAGCGGGCCCACACGGTGGTGTACTGCGCCCAGACCGTGCCCGGGGGCGTGCTGGCCCAGCTGCGGTGGGAGCAGGCAGGCCGGGTGCACTGCAGCGCAGTGCTGGCCCCGCAGGGCAGTTTTGCCCGGATGATGCAGATCATGCGCTATCTGTGCGAGAACAGCATCGGCCCGGAACAGTGGCTGGAGGTGCTGGAGGACGTGCACCAGCCCTACCGGCTGCTGCCGGAAGCACAGCAGCCCGCCGACATCCACCCGGAGAGCGGCTGTTTTTGTGGCATTTGCTGATTTTGTACCGGTAAGATTGTGGCAGAATATGCAATTGACATGATGGACACAAGCGTTTATAGTATAATTAGGTTTGAATAAACTGTCTCCTTTTTTGGGAAAAAATAACAAAGGTAAGGTGTGCAACATGTATCTGGATGAATATAAGCGCTGGCTGGCAGCGGAGCTGGACGATGCGGATCTGAAGCCCGAACTGGCAAAGATCGAGGGCAACGACGACGAGATCAAGGATCGCTTTGCTGTGGCCCTGAAGTTTGGCACCGCAGGCCTGCGCGGCGTCCTGGGCGCGGGTACCAACCGCATGAACATCTACGTTGTGCGTCAGGCTACCCAGGGCCTGGCCAACTGGGTCAAGACCCAGGGCGGCAGCCAGACCGTCGCCATCAGCTACGACAGCCGCCTCAAGAGCGACGTTTTTGCCAAGACGGCTGCCGGTGTTCTGGCAGCCAATGGCATCAAGGTGCGCATCTATGATGCCCTGATGCCGGTGCCGGCCCTGAGCTTTGCTACCCGCTACTATCAGTGCAATGCAGGCATCATGGTCACCGCCTCCCACAACCCGGCCAAGTACAACGGCTACAAGGCCTACGGCCCGGACGGCTGCCAGATGACCGATGACGCCGCCGCTATCGTGTACGACGAGATCCAGAAGACCGATGTGCTCACCGGTGCCAAGTACATCTCCTTTGCCGAGGGCGTGGAAAACGGCCTGATCCGTTTTGTGGGCGATGACTGCAAGAAGGCCCTGTACGACGCCATTGAGGCCCGTCAGGTGCGCCCCGGCCTGTGCAAGACCGCCGGCCTGAAGCTGGTGTACAGCCCCCTGAACGGTTCCGGTCTGGTTCCGGTCACCCATGTGCTGAACGACATGGGCATCACCGATATCACCATCGTGCCCGAGCAGGAGTACCCCAACGGCTACTTCACCACCTGCTCCTACCCCAACCCTGAGATCTTCGACGCCCTGAAGCTGGGCCTGGATTTGGCCACCAAGACCGGTGCCGACCTGATGCTGGCCACCGACCCCGACGCCGACCGCGTGGGCATCGCCATGAAGTGCCCGGATGGCAGCTATGAGCTGGTGTCCGGCAACGAGATGGGCGCTCTGCTGCTGGATTACATCTGCGCAGGCCGCATCGAGAAGGGCACCATGCCCAAGAACCCTGTGGCCGTCAAGTCCATCGTGTCCACCCCGCTGGCCGATGCCATTGCCGCCCACTACGGCGTGGAGATGCGCAGCGTGCTGACCGGCTTCAAGTGGATCGGCGACCAGATCGCCAATCTGGAAGCTGCCGGTGAAGTGGACCGCTTCATCTTCGGCTTCGAGGAGAGCTACGGCTATCTGGCAGGCCCCTATGTCCGCGATAAGGACGCCGTCATCGGCTCCATGCTGATCTGCGAGATGGCTGCTTACTACCGCAGCATCGGTTCTTCCATCAAGCAGCGGCTGGAAGAGATCTACAAGGAGTACGGCCGCTACCTGAACAAGGTGGACAGCTTCGAGTTCCCCGGCCTGACCGGCATGGAGAAGATGGCGTCCATCATGCAGAAGCTGCGCGACAACCCGCCCACCGAGCTGGCCGGCCACAAGGTGGTCAAGGTCACCGACTACAAGAAGCCCGAGGAGACCGGCCTGCCGGCTGCCAACGTGCTGATCTACAGCCTGGAAAATGGTGCCACCGTGGTGGTGCGCCCCTCCGGCACCGAGCCGAAGATCAAGACCTACTTCACCACTCTGGGCAAGGATCTGGCCGAGGCCCAGGCCCAGAAGGATGCCCTGGCTGCTGCCATTGAGCCCATCCTGGCATAAACCGCACTGAAATAAGGTCCCAAAGCCCTTTTGCACCCGCCTGCCCGGCGGTGCAAAAGGGCTTTTTTGCTGGGCGGAACCGGTTGCAGTTTGCGGGCCGATACGCTATAATAAAAGATGACTTATTATAGCCAGCCGCAGCCGGAAACACCGGCGCGGCGGCAGCAGGGGCAGGTGTGCAGATTGCAAAAAACGATTTCGGCCGTGCTGGTGGCGGCAGGTTCTTCCACCCGGATGGGGTTCGACAAGCTCAGCTTTGACCTGGGCGGCGAAACGGTGCTGCACCGCAGCATCCGCGCTTTTGACCAGTGCCCGCAGATCGGCGAGATCGTGCTGGTGGCGGGCAAAAACCGTGCTTTCGTGGAGCAGCAGGCCGTCGGCTGCACCAAGCCGGTGCAGATCGTGGCCGGTGGTGCCACCCGCGCCGAGAGCGCCAAGAATGGCGTGCTGGCAGCCCACGGGGAGCTGGTGGCTGTGCACGACGCAGCCCGGCCCTTTGTGAGCCCGGCCGTCATCGCGGCGGTGCTGGAAGCCGCTGCCCGCTGCGGAGCCGCCGCCCCGGCAGTGCCGGTCAAGGACACCATCAAGCAGGCCGTGCCCGGTGACGGCAAAACGGTGCCGGAAGCCTGCCTTGTGCGCAGCACCCCGGACCGCAGTACCCTGTATGCGGTGCAGACGCCCCAGTGCTTTGACCGGGCGCAGTATCTGACCGCCCTGCAGGAACTGGACGCCGAAAAAGCCCGGCTGGTCACCGATGACTGCAGCCTGTTCGAGCTCACTGGCCGCTCGGTGCAGCTCACCCAGGGTGACTACGCCAACCTGAAGATCACCACGCGGGAGGACCTGCCCCGCCCGGTACAGAAAGAGGAAACGAGAATGCGCATTGGACATGGTTATGACGTGCACCGCCTGGTGGAAGGCCGCAAGCTGATCCTGGGCGGCGTGGAGATCCCCTTTGAAAAGGGCCTGCTGGGCCACTCGGACGCCGATGTGCTGGCCCACGCGGTGATGGACGCCGTGCTGGGTGCGGCGGCGCTGGGGGATATCGGCCAGCATTTCCCGGACAATGACCCCGCCTATGCCGGGGCCGACAGTCTGGAGCTGGCCCGCCATGTGGCCCGCATCCTGTCGGAGCACGGTTACCGGGTGGAAAACATCGACGCCACCATCCTCTGCCAGCGGCCCAAGCTGGCCCCGCACATCCCGGCCATGCGGGCCAATCTGGCGGCGGCCTTCGGCCTGCCGGTGGACGCCGTGAGCGTCAAGGCTACCACGGAAGAGCATCTGGGCTTTACCGGCGAGGGACTGGGCATTGCCGCCCACGCCGTCGCCCTGATCGAAACACGGTAACAGGAGTGTGCGTCCATGACACTGAATGCGATCATTGCCAATTTTCAGACCTTCAAGCTCGTTGACCTGCTGGATATCATCATCATTGCGTTCCTGATCTACCAGCTGCTGGGCATCGTCAACCGTACCCGCGCCGGGCAGCTGTTCAAGGGCGCGCTGCTGGTCATGGCGGTTTATCTGGTGGCCGAAACGCTGAACATGCGCACGGTCACCTGGCTGCTCAACTCGCTGCTGCAGGTGGGCCTGCTCACCCTGGTGGTGCTGTTCCAGCCGGAGATCCGCCGTGCTCTGGAGCGCATGGGCCAGACCGACCAGTGGGCCGCAAAGCTGTTCAACGTGAAAGGCCGCTACAACGACCCCAGCCTGAAAGGGGCCTGGCGCAGCGCCATCATTGCCATCTGCGACGCGGCAGAGCGCTTTTCGGAGACCAAGACCGGTGCGCTCATCGTGCTGGAACGCCACACCAACCTGTCTGAGATCGTGCGCACCGGCACCCCGGTGAACAGCGCGGTGAATCTGGAGGTGCTGGGCACCATCTTCTATGAGGGCACCCCCCTGCACGACGGTGCCGCCATCATCGAGAACGGCCGCATCAAGGCCGCAGGCTGCGTGCTGCCGCTTTCCAATAATCTGGATCTGGGCAAGGATATGGGCACCCGCCACCGCGCCTGCCTGGGCATTGCCGAAAACTCGGACGCCATCGCCATCGTGGTCAGCGAGGAGACAGGCATCATCTCTATGGCAAAAAATGGCGTGCTGATCCGTCATTTTGACCGCCAGACCCTGTACACCCGCCTGATCGACGAGATGATCCCCAAGGAGCCTGTGGTGGAAAAGAGCACGGCCGACACCTGGAAGGACCGCGCAAAGAGCCTGATGAAGTGGGTCAGCCAGAAAGGGGAGGACGAGCAGCAATGAACAGCAAACCGAACAAGTCGAACGGCACAAAGCCGGCGGTGGGCAGCCACAGCCGGAGCATTCTGGACGACCGCCGCATCCGGCTGGCACTGTCCATTCTGGGTGCCATTGTGGCCTGGATGATCGTGACCATCATCGTGCAGCCCGGCACCACCAACACCATCTACAATGTGCCGGTGGACTATACCTACGATTCCTCCGTTTATACCTCCCGCGGACTGAGCATCGTCAGCGCCGAGGACAAGACGGTGAACCTGAAGATCTCCGGCGACGGCTACACCATCGGCAGCTTGACGGCCTCCGATTTTGTGGTCTACCCGGACTGGTCCAGCGTGCGGGACAGCGGCCAAAAGACCCTGCGCCTGCTGGTGCGGGGGGCCAACGGCATGCTCAATGGCGTCACCGTGACCATCGACGGCTCCGACAACATGGTGGACGTGATGTTCGATGTGGTGGAGGAAAAGACCCTTCCCGTCACCGTGACCACCAATTACCTGACCATCTCGGACGGGTATATCCTCTACAGCACCGAGGTGTCCAAGGACATGGTCACTCTGTCCGGCCCCAGCAGTGAGCTGGACAAGGTGACCACCTGCACCGCCGAGGTGACCTACTCCGGCGAGCTGGACAGCTCGGTCACCCTGGCAACGCCGCTGCGGTTCTACACCTCCGGCGGCACGGAAGTGAACTTTGAGTACACCGAGCTGGAAGAAAGCAGCGTGGACGTGACCTTGCAGGTGTACAAGATGGCCACCCTGCCGGTGAACGTGAGCTTCATCAACGCGCCCCGCGACTTTGACGCGTCGGTGCTGGTGTATGAGCTCAGCCGCAAGCAGCTCAAGGTGGCCGGCCCGGCGGAAAAGATCGACGCTTTGTCCACCTTGTCCATCGGCACCATCGACCTGTCCACCTTCACACTGAACAAGGTCTATGAGCTGCCCATTGAGCTGCCCAGCGACATCTACCTGCTGGACAACATTTCCACCATCACCCTCAGCTTTGACTGCTCCGGTCTGGAGACCAAGACCATGAACCTGCCTTCCAGCTGTGTGCAGGTGGTGAATCTGCCGTCCACCTATCAGCTCACGGTGGAGACCGAACGGCTGATGAACGTGACCCTCTGCGGCCCGAAGGCTGCATTGGAGACCCTGACCCCGGAACAGGTGGTCGTGGAGATCGACGCGGAGGACTTCTCGGTGGCCACCGGCCAGCAGAACATCGCCTGCCGGCTGTATGTGCCCTCCAACGGCAAGATCTTTGCACTGGGCAGCTATGTGCTGCAGTGCCGCATTGAAAGCAACTGATAAAAAGGAACACACTGTACTATGATTCTCGTTCGCAACATCCGTCTGCCGCTCTCCGCCGGGGAACCGCAGGCATTTGAAAAGGCCCTGCGGGAGGCACGCATCCCCCGCGCAAAGGTGCAGCATCTGGGCGTGGCAAAGCTGTCGGTGGACGCCCGCCGCGGCCAGCCCAAGCTGGTGTACACCGTGGCTGTCACCCTGAAAAACGAAGCCGAAGAACCCGCCTTCGCCGGGGCATCGGCCAACGTGTCCCTGCACAGCAGGACCGACTTCCGGGTGCAACGGGGCACGCAGAAGCTGCCCCACCGCCCGGTGGTGTGCGGCCTGGGGCCTGCCGGTCTGTTTGCGGCGCTGCTGCTGGCCCGGCAGGGCTACCGGCCCATCGTGCTGGAGCGCGGCCCGGCGCTGGACGAGCGGGTGCAGGCGGTGGAACACTTTTCCGCCACCGGCGAGCTGGACCCCAACGCGAACATCCAGTTCGGTGAGGGCGGCGCAGGCACCTTCTCGGATGGCAAGCTGACCACCCGCATCGGTGACGAGCTGTGCGGCCTTGTCACGGAAGTGTTTTTGCAGCACGGTGCCCCGGCGGAGATCGCCTGGAAGCAGAAGCCCCATGTGGGCACCGACCTGCTGCGGGGGGTCATCACCTCCATCCGCAAAGAGATCGAATCCCTGGGCGGTGAGGTGCATTTCAACACGGCCCTTACCGGTCTGGAACAGAAAAACGGACACATTACCGGAATTTTCACAACGGATGGTTCCTTTGCCTGCGAAGCACTGGTGTTTGCGGTGGGCCACTCGGCCCGCGATACCTTTGCCATGCTCATGGACAGCGGCCTTGTGCTGGAGTGCAAGCCCTTCAGCGTGGGCTTCCGCGCAGAGCATCTGCAGAGCGAGATCGAAAAGAGCCTGTATCACGAGGCGGCAGGCCACCCGGCCCTGCCCCGCGGCGAATACCAGCTGTCCCAGCATGTGGGGGAGCGGTGCGTGTATACCTTCTGCATGTGCCCCGGTGGGCAGGTGGTGGCCTCGGCCAGTGAGGAAGGCCGTGTGGTGACCAACGGCATGAGCTACCATGCCCGCAGCGGCAAAAATGCAAACGCCGCCGTGGTGGTGAGCGTGAACGGCACCGACTTTGCAAACGACCCCCGGCAGGCCATCGCGTTCCAGCGGGAGCTGGAAGCAAAGGCCTACGCGGCAGGCCATGCGGCCGGGCCTTACGCCGCCCCGGCCGAGAACATCCGGAGCTTTCTGGAAGGGCAGGGGCAGCTGCACATCGGCAGCGTGGAACCGACCTACGACCGCGGCGTGACCGCAGCCGACCTGGGCAGCCTGCTGCCTGCGGAGCTGGCCGACACCCTGCGGGCCGGTCTGCGTGCCTATGAGCACAAGATCGCGGGCTACACCGCACCGGATGCCATCCTCACCGGCCTGGAGACCCGCACCAGCAGCCCGGTGCGGCTGAAGCGGGAAGAAAACTTCGAGTGCACCCAGCTGGCAGGGCTTTACCCCTGCGGCGAGGGCGCGGGATATGCGGGCGGCATCATGAGCGCCGCCGTGGATGGCCTGCGGGTGGCCCGCGCCATCATCAGCCGGTATGCACCGGCAGAAGGGTGAGAAGAATTTGATGAACGATCGTGAAAACGACAACCGGATCAAGGACGAGGGCCGTCAGGTGCAGCAGGAGCTGGAGGACCAGCTGCGCGCCTTTGGCGACACCATGACCGACGCCTTTGCCCATGGCTTTGAGGGCCGGGGCATGGACATCGGCGACCGGGCCTGGGATGTGGGAAAAGCAGCCGTCCATGCGGCCAACTATGGCATCGGGGAGGCAGGCAAAGCCTTCCGCAAGTCGTGGGGCGAGGCACGGCAGAACTGGGCAAAGCAGACCTTCAACGAGGGCTATGCGGAGGCCGACACCGGCGGGATGCCCGGCTGGTTCCAGCAGATCTTTGGCGGCAAGACCGAGACCACCCCGGTGGATGATATCCGCACCAGTGCCAAAAAGCGCTACAGCGCCGGCTGTGCCCTGCTGGCCGTGGGCATCACCTTTGCGGTGATCTTCGGTCTGGGCGGCATTGGCTGCATCGTGGCGTCGGAGGCCCTTCTGCCCGACCTTATTACAGAGACCATGATCGGTGACACGGTGGCCACGGCCGCGGAGGGCATGACCTATACCTTTACCACCGGCGCTTCTATGGCCACGACGGCGCTGGAGATCACGGGCAATGTGCTGACCCTTGTCGCCTGCGGCTTTGGCGCGATGATCGTCGCCGGCGCCTCCCGGCTGTCGGCCTCCAAGAAGCTGCGCTTGCTGGCTGACGCTGCGGAGGGCATGGACTACAGGAAAGGCCTGTCGGTGGAGATGCTGGCCGACCTGACCCACCAGAAAAAGGCAAAAGCTCTGAAAAAGCTGCGCAGATACATCAATAAGGGCTGGCTTGCCGCCTGGCTGGATGAAAAAACAGAAAAACTCTACCTGACGGTGGAGGACTACCGTGCCGCCCAGGAAACGGCGGCTGCACCCCAGGCACAGCCGCAGCCGGAACCGGCTCCGGAGCAGCGCGAGGAAACGCCTCTCAATCTGGAAACGGCCCGCCGCTTTGCCGCTGTGCTGGAACAGGAAAAGCGGCTCATGCAGGACGCGCAGGGCGTGGAGGAGCTGGCCCACATGCAGAAGACCACTGAGGCCATCTGCGACTGGCTGGAAGCTCACCCGGAGAGCCTGCCCAAGGCCCGCCGCTTTGCGGAATACTATATCCCCACCACCCTCAAGCTGCTGCACACCTACAACGACGTGCAGGGCCAGCAGGGAGCCAACGCCGAGAGCATCCGGCGGGACATTGCAGGCATCCTGCACACGCTGAACCAGGCCTTTGACAACCTCTACGACAATCTGCTGTCGGACGTGGCCATGGATGTTTCCAGCGAGATCGCAGCCCTGCAGGGAATGCTGGCCAACGACGGCCTGACCGGGAGGGATTTCCAATGACCTACCGTGCCTGGGACCTGAAAACGCTGGACCGCGCCGCCGTCCGGGAGCTGACCCATGCCATCGCGGAGCAGCGTACCGAAGAACTGGAATACAGCGCCATGGACGAGGAGCCCTGGAGCGAACAGAAATATGCCGCCACGCTGGCCGCCCAGCAGAAGGAGACGGCCTTGCTGGCCGGCATCCTGGCGGCCCGCGGCATCACCGACCCGGCCGACGCGCTCACCCTGCTGGCCGGGGAAGAGGAGCTGAGCGACCCCGCCCTGCTTACCGATATGGAAAAAGCCTGCCAGCGCATCTGGCAGGCCATCGACAATGGCGAGACCATCGTGGTGTTCGGCGACTACGACGTGGACGGCGTGACTGCCACGGCATTGCTGTATCAGCACCTCAAGGGCATGGGTGCCGCCGTCAAGTGCATGCTGCCCAGCCGCGAGGGCGATGGCTACGGCCTGTCGCGCAACGCCATCCAGTCCATCCACGACAAGGGCTATCGGCTCATCGTGACGGTGGACAACGGCATCTCCGCTGTAGCCGAGGCCGACTTTGCCGCAGAGCTGGGCATCGACCTTATCATCACCGACCACCATCTGCCGCCTGAGACCCTGCCCAAGGCAGTGGCCGTGGTGGACCCCCGCCGGGAGGACGATACCAGCCCTTTCAAAGGGCTGTGCGGCGCAGGCGTGGCCTTTAAGCTGTGCGCCGCGCTGGACGACTGCACCCCGGAGGAAATGCTGGATTACTGCGGCGACCTGGCCGCTGTGGGCACCGTGGCGGATGTGATGCCCCTGACCGGAGAGAACCGCACCCTGGTCAAGGCCGGCCTGCGGCAGCTGCAGCAGACCGACCGCCCCGGCATGGAAGCCTTGCTGGAAGAAGTGGGCCTTGCCGGAAAACCCGTCACAGCGGAGAATATCAGCTACGCCATTGCGCCCCGCATCAACGCGGCCGGCCGCATGGACAGCGCGGTGACGGCCCTGCAGCTGGTGCTGTGTGAGGACCCGGACCGCGCCGAGGAGCTGGCCCATAAACTCAACGAGATCAACGCGAAACGGCAGGAGACCGAACTGCAGATCTTCAAGGCCGCTGAGGAATTGCTGGAGCAGCAGCCGGAGCGGCTGGAGGATCGTGTGATCCTGCTGTGGGGCCGGGACTGGCACCCCGGCGTCATCGGCATCGTGGCGTCCCGGCTGGTGGAGCGCACCGGCCGCCCGGTCATCGTGGTCACGGTGGACGAGCACGGCGAGTGCAAGGGCAGCGGCCGCAGCGTGCAGGGTTTCAACCTGCACGCCTGCATCGGGGCCTGCGCCGACCTGCTCATCCGCTACGGCGGCCACGCCATGGCGGCGGGCCTCTCGGTGCGGGAAGAAAATCTGGAAGCCCTGCGCCGCCGCCTGAACGAGTGGGCGGCAAGGGAGTGCCCCGTGCTGCAGATCCCGCCGCTGACCTGCGATCTGTCCATCCATCTGGACCGGGTCACGGTGGACGCCGTGCGCCGTCTGGATCAGCTGGCCCCCTTCGGGGCTGAGAACCCCACCCCGGTGTTCCTGCTGCAGAATGCCGTGCTGGACGGGGTATACCCGGTGTCGGACGGCAAACACAGCCGCCTGCGTCTGCGGCAGGGCAATGCCAGCCTGTACGCCGTGTGGTTCGGCATGCGGCCGGAGCAGCTGCCCTATGCCACGGGCGACGTGGTAGACACTGCCCTGAATCTTTCGGTCTACGATGCGCCCCGTGGCGCGCAGCTTTCGGGCCGCATCATCGACCTGCACCCGGCGGGTCTTGGCAGTGCCATGCCGCAGCAGGCAGCGCTGGTGCAGGCACTGCGCCGCGGCACCCCGCTGACAACCGAACAGAAAAATCTCATCACCCCGGCCCGCAGCGACATCATCGCGGTATACCGGGAGCTGCAGGCCCGCCGCTGGCACGCGGAGGATCTGCAGCCCCTGTGCGCGAAGCTGGGAGAAGAAAATACCGGCAAAACGCTGGTGGCGGTCACGGCACTGGAACAGGTGGGGCTGATCGCTGCCGCAGAAAAGGGCGGAGCCAAAGTGTGGGAGCTGGTGCCCACGGCCGGCAAGAAGAACCTTGCCGACGCCCCGATCCTGAAATGTTTGGAGGGAATGTAAATGCCTGAGGGAAAGAAACTGCCTGCCCCCGCCCCGGTGCGGGAGGAGGACTCGTATTCGGCCAAGACCCACCTGCACCAGCCGGTGCAGGAGACGGCCACCGTGGCCGCTACGGCACAGCCGGCAGATGCTCCGGAGGGTGCTCTGCCCTCGGAGGTGCGCCCGGAGATCGTGACCTGGGACAAGCTCTGTGAGGCCATCAAGGCCAGCGGCAGGGCCTACGATACGGACATGATCGAAAAGGCCTATAACCTTGCCAACGACGCCCACAAGGGCGTGTGCCGCCGCAGCGGCGAACCCTATATCTGCCACCCGCTGGCCGTGGCCCGTCTGGTGCTGGATCTGGGCATGGACTCCGAGAGCATCGCCGCCGCTCTGCTGCACGATGTGGTGGAGGACACCCCCACCACCCTGGACGACCTGACCGCACAGTTCGGCTCCGAGGTGGCCCAGATGGTGGACGGCGTCACCAAGCTGACCAAGATCCAGTTCTCCAACATCGAGGAGCTGCAGGCCGAGAACCTGCGTAAGATGCTGCTGGCCATGAGCCGCGACGTGCGCGTGATGATCATCAAGCTGTGCGACCGGCTGCACAATATGCGCACCGGTGACGCCTGGCCGGAGCAGAAGCGCCGCGACAAGGCCCGCGAGACCATGGAGGTGTATGCCCCCATCGCCAATCGGCTGGGCATCCTGAACGTGAAGGAAGAGCTGGAGGACCGCAGCCTGCATTACCTCGACCCCGTGGGCTACGAGGACATCAGCAAGATGCTGAGCGAGCGGGCCGGGGAGGAGTTCTTGGCCAAGGTGTCCGGCGTCATCGAGCGCCGCCTGATCGAGAGCGGCATCGAGGGTGCCACCATCAAGCGCCGGGTCAAGAGCATCTACGGCATCTACCGCAAGACCATCATGCAGAACAAGTCCTTTGATGAGATCTACGATATTTACGCCGTTCGTGTGATTCTGGACAGTCTGGCCGAGTGCTACAGCACCCTGGGCCTCATCCACGATATGTACCACCCGCTGCCCAACCGTTTCAAGGACTATATCTCCACCCCCAAGCCCAACGGCTACCAGAGCCTGCACACCACGGTCATCGGCCACGAGGGCATCCCCTTCGAGGTGCAGATCCGCACCCGTGCCATGGACGAGCAGGCCGAGTACGGCGTTGCCGCACACTGGAAGTACAAGGAGGGCCTGGGCGGCCACGACAAGCTGGACGAGCGTCTGGCCTGGGTGAGCCAGCTGCTGGAAAACCAGCGTGTCAGCGAGGATTCCGGCAACCTGCTGCATGACCTCAAGAGCGACCTGCTGCCGGAAGAGGTGTTCGCCTTCACCCCCAAGGGCGACGTGATCAACCTGCCCACCGGTGCCACCTGCATCGACTTTGCCTACGCCATCCATTCGGCGGTGGGCAACCGCATGGTGGGCTGCAAGGTGAACAACCGCATGGTGCCCATCGACCACATCGTGTCCACCGGCGAGATCATCGAGGTCATCCTCGGCCCGGCGGACAAGGGCCCCAGCCGGGACTGGCTCAAGATCGTGCGCACCAGCGAGGCCAAGAGCAAGATCCGCAACTGGTTCAAGAAGATGCGCCGGGAGGAGAACATCCAGCAGGGCCGCGATGCGCTGGCCCGTGAACTGCGGCGCGAGATGATCATCATTCCGGACGACCAGCTGGACGAGTTCATCAACAGCTGCTGCCGCCGCCTGCGCCAGAACAACGCCGAGGAGCTGTACGCCGCCATCGGTTATGGCGGCATGACCATTGCCAACTGCCTGCCCAAGCTGAAGGAGGAGTGGACCAAGCTGAAGGCCACAGAGGAGCGGTCTGAAGAGGACCTGCCCAAGGTGGACCTGAGCAAGGTGCACGCCACCGACGGTGTGGTGGTGGAGGGCTTCGACAACACCCCCATCAAGTTTGCCAAATGCTGCAGTCCGCTGCCCGGGGACCCCATCGTGGGCTTCATCACCCGCGGCTTTGGCGTGTCCATCCACAAGCAGAGCTGTGCCAACGCCATTTCCAGCATGAAGGACCCCACCAACGCGCCCCGCTGGGTCAAGGCCTACTGGGCCGACAGCGTCAAGGACAGCTACAAGGCCGGCCTTGAAATTATCGCCCTGAACCGCAACGAGCTGCTGCAGGATGTGCTGGCCGCCCTGGCGGACATCCGGGTGCCCATCTACGCCCTGAACGCCCGTCAGGTGGAAAACAACTGCGCCGTGGTCAGCCTGACCATCGGCATCAACAACACCGAGCACCTCAACCGCGTGGTGGCGCGGCTTTCCAAGGTGAAGGATGTGCTCAAGGTGACAAGGAGTTAACGCGATGCGAGCAGTCATTCAGGCCGTTTCGTCGGCCAGTGTACGGGTAAACGGCGGCGAGCCCCGGGCCATCGGGCCGGGGCTGATGATCCTGCTGGGGGTGAAGGACACCGACAGCCTGGACATCGTGCCCAAACTGGCGGATAAGTGCGCGGGCCTGCGCATTTTTCCGGACGCGGAGGGCAAACTGAACCTCAGCGCGCGGGACCTTGGGTATTCGGCGCTGGTGGTGAGCCAGTTCACCCTCTACGGCGACACGAAAAAAGGCTACCGCCCCAGCTTTATCAAGGCCGCAAAACCGCCCCTCTCGGTGGACGCCTACGAGCTGTTTTTGGCCGAGATGAACAAACAGGGCCTCAAAGACGTGCAGCACGGCGAGTTCGGGGCCGACATGCAGGTGTCGCTGGTGAACGAAGGCCCCTGTACCATCATCATTGACACCGACGAGTGGAAAAAGAAGGAGTGATCCCATGCAGGCATTTCACATCCCGGCACCCCCGCCGTACTACACCAATACCTTTTTGCTGATCTCGGACGCCGGCCATGCGGTCATCATCGACCCGGCGGCGGACGTGCAGAACTACGAGCAGATTTTGCAGGAGCACAACGCCGTGCTCACCACTCTGCTGTGCACCCACGGCCACTTTGACCATGTGGGCAGCGCCGAGGCCCTGCGCCGGAAGTACCACGCCGTGCTCTACTGCGAAGCGGACGATCTGGCCGGGGATAAGATGTACCCGCTTTCCGAGGCCGACCACGGCTATGCGGAAGGCCAGACCGTGACAGTGGATGAGCTGCAGTTTACGGCATGGCATACGCCGGGCCACACCCCCGGCAGCGTGGTGCTGCTGTGCGGAGAGTATCTTTTCTGCGGTGACACCCTGTTTGCGGGCAGCATCGGCCGCACCGACCTGGAGGGCGGCAGCAGCGACGCCATGAACGCGAGCCTGCGCAAGCTGGCAAAGCTGCCCATCCCGCGGGAGACTCAGGTGCTGCCCGGCCACGGCGAGTTTTCCACCTTCGGGGAGGAACTGGACAACAATTACTTCATCCGCAGCGCCCAGCGCGGCGGAGAACTGTAACACGAACCCTCTCCGTCACGGCGTGCGCCGTGCCACCTCTCCCGATGGGAGAGGTGTTGTGAATCAGGCGAAAACGCTGACTGAAAGCTCTCCCTTTCGGGAGAGCTGGCGAGCGTCAGCGAGCCTGAGCGGGTTGGATTTTTCAATAAAAGAGAGAACGACATGAAGATTTATATCACGGGCCTGCCCTCCGGGTACGAGGTGGAACATCTGGTCCGCCTGTTCTACCCTATGGCACCCCTTACCCTGACCCCGCCCGAAGCGGGCGAGGACTGCGTGTGGGCCGAGAAAAAGCCGGACGGCCTGTGGGCCATGGTGCGGCAGGGCGGCAAATGCGCCGAGCGCACCGCACTGCTGCCCGCTCCGGCGGAGGCCGGCGGCGAGACGCCGGAGTTCAGTCTGGCCAGCCTGACCTATGACCTGCTGCGGCAGTGGACCGGTATCCGCCCGCCCTGGGGCAAGATGACCGGCGTGCGCCCGGTGCGCCTCATCCATGATAAGCGTGCCGCCGGATGGAGCGAAACGGACATCGACCACTTCTTCCTGGAGCGCTTCGACTGCTCAGAGCAGAAATACCAGATGGCCAAGGCCATCGCCGACCTGCAGGAGCCGATTTTGAAGGTGGGCAGTGCGCCCAAGACCTACAGTCTGTACATTGGCATCCCGTTCTGCCCGTCCCGGTGCAGCTACTGCAGCTTCGTGAGCTGCAACCTCGACCGTGACTCCACGGCGGTCTTCACGTCGTCGGGCACCTGCTGTGCCGCACCGTCCTCACCGTAGCCGATGCCGACATAGCCGTTGCTCATATCGGCGACCCACGTCGTGCCCCACAGGGAGCTGTCGCCGTCCAGCAGGCGCTTTACGGCGTCATAGATGGAGCTGCCGACTTCCTTCTTCATGGAGCAGATGATGGTGTCGGGGTCGATGTACTTCTGGTCGCTGTCCACGCCGATGGCGTAGAAGCCGTTCTCCTTCGCGGCCTCAAACACGCCGTCGCCCGTGGCGGAGGCAATCTGGAAAATGACGTCCGCGCCCTGATCGTGCAGAGCCAGCGCGCATTCCTTGCCCTTTGCGGGGTCGTCATAGGTGCCTGCGTAGTTCTTCACGACGTTCACGGCCTTGCCGTTCTCCGTGCCGTAGTACTCCGCGCCCTGCGTGTAGCCGACGATAAAGTCGTTGATGGTGTCGCTGTCCTCGCCGCCGACTGCGCCGACCGTGCCGCTCTCGGACATGGCGGCCGCGATGTAGCCCGCGAGGAACGAGCCCTCATTCTGGGCATAGGTGATGTTCAGCACGTTGGCGACCGGCTCGCTCGTGGCGTTGTCGATCCAGATGAACTTCACGTTCGGATATTCCGGCGCGATGGTCTCGACATCATAGAATTCCCAGCCGACGCACACGACGACGTCTGCCTGATCGGCGGCGTTCTTCATCTGCGTTGCGTGGTTTTCATTGTTGCACTCGATGGTGCTGACCTGCACGCCGAAGTCCTTGGCCAGACGGTCTGCGCCTTCCTTGGACGAGTCGTAGAACGAACGGTCGCCGAACGTACCGGCCACGACGAGCGCGAGCTTCAGGTCGGAGGAGGAGTCCCCCTTGTCTTCCGTCTTGCCGCAGGCGGCAAAGACACACGTCAGCAGAGCCACTGCCAAAATGCATGCGAGGATCTTTTTCATAAATAGCCTCTCCGTTTCAAACAAAAATTTGTCGGTTTTACCCGACGGTGTGCTTTCATTATAATGTTTTTTTTCGCGCCGCGCAAGTGGGCACGGCAAATATCGCCCGGAATTTCTTACGCGCGGGCAAAAAACCGGATGCCATGCCGGAAAATAGAGCGATGCGTATGGAAAAACATGATTGCGGCAAAAATCTTTGTTGAAATTGTGCTGAGAATCGGCTATACTACAGGAAGAAAACTCCAAAGGAGGCGGCATGCACATGGGTGTAACGGTTTCCGTCATTTCCGGCAAGGGCGGCACGGGAAAAACGACGCTCTGCGCCGGGATCGCGGCCTGTCTTGCCGCCGAGGGCAAGCGCGTCCTGTGCATCGATGCCGACATCGGCCTGCGGAATCTCGACATCGCGCTCGGCATGGCCGAGCAGCCCGCTGTCGCGTTCACGGACGTGACGCAGGGCTTCTGCAAGCTGTCCGACGCCGCGGAGCATCCGGCCCTACCGGGCCTGTTCCTGCTGACGGCCCCGGTGCGCGAGCAGGACGCTCTCGTGGAGCAGCAGCGCTTCGGTGCGCTGCTGCGCGAGGCCCGCGAGGCCTTCGACTGGGTTCTGATCGACGCGGCCGCCGGGATCGGCACGAGCTTCCGCCTTGCCACGCAGTTTGCCGACCGCTGCATTGTCGCCGCCACGCCGGACCCCGCCTCCCTGCGGGATGCCGCCTGTGCGGCAGACGCCCTCGCCCTTGAGGGGCACGAGCTGCTGCAGCTCGTGGTCAACCGCGTGCAGCCGCGCCTGTTTTCGCGCATGCACCTGACGGTGGACGACATGATGGATCAGACCGGCCTGCCGCTGCTCGGCCTTGTGCCGGAGGACCCGGCCGTCGTGCTTTCTGCCGCAGCGGGCAAGGCGCTGATCCTGAATTCCTCCGGCGGTGCCGCTGAGGCCTGCCTGCGCATCTCCCGCCGCCTGCGCGGTGAGCCAATGCCCTTGATGCGATTTTGAAGATGAGGTGATCTTATGAATATTACGCTGATGGCGCATGACAAGAAAAAGGAACTGATGGTCCAGTTCTGTACGGCTTATAAGAGCGTGCTGAGCAAGCACAACCTCTCCGCCACGGCCACAACGGGCCGCCTTGTCGCGGAGGCGACCGGCCTGCCC
>OGWW01000361.1_pt1 | contig 31031 bp, 25 predicted proteins | sample 1576131 | NCBI WGS metagenome assembly OGWW01 (sample SAMEA3541576, study PRJEB24748) | human gut metagenome | biome: human gut; feature: human-associated habitat; material: faeces | place: China | collected 2012 | reverse complement strand
CGGTATTTGACTCCGGAGTGGGAGGAATCAGTGTCCTGCGGGAACTGATCCGGATTATGCCGGAGGAAGATTTTATTTATTTCGGGGATTCTAAAAATGCGCCATACGGAACAAAAGAAAAAGAAAAAGTACGGGAACTGACGATCGGATGTGCACGAAAGCTGTTTGACCAGGGGGCAAAAGGTCTTGTGGTTGCCTGCAATACAGCCACCAGTGCTGCTGTCCGGAAACTGCGCGAGATGTATCCGTATATTCCGATTGTCGGGATTGAACCGGCACTGAAACCGGCGGCACTTTGCATGGAACATCCCAAAGTCCTTGTGATGGCAACCCCGATGACAATTCATGAAGAAAAGTTTCATGTGCTGATGGAGCGCTACAAAGAGAAAGCACAAATTCTTCCGTTGCCGTGTCCGGGGCTGATGGATTTTATTGAGCGGGGAGATCTCGACGGAGAGGATCTTCATAAATATCTGGAAGATCTGCTTTATTCTTACCGGGAAAACCAGGTGGATGCAGCGGTACTCGGCTGCACACATTATCCGTTTGCCAGAAAACAGATTCAGCAGGTGTTGGGGGAGAATGTGAAAATTTTTGACGGAGGCGAGGGAACCGCACGTGAGATGAAAAGAAGACTGCAGGAGAAAGATCTGCTTTGCGGCCGGCAGAAACGTGGACAGGTGGTATTTGAAAACAGTCTGACCGATGACAGCAAGATCGAATTATGTAAGAAATTGTTAAATATATAAAATGTCTCTAAAATTTTTGGAATATGATTTTAGAATTTGTTTTTGAAGTGGACATAATATGGACACATTTTTTGCATATACTAGACAATGTAAACGGAAATCATTCCTTTACATTATTCCCTTTTTATTTAATAAACATTTTCATAACTAAACTCCTCGAAGAGAAGCCGATCCGGGAACGGAGAGGCTTCTCTTCATTTTGTGACAAAATGCTGCCTGTGAAATAAAATGCACCGTGTGGATGCAGGCTTTCTTTATATGGAGAAAATATACAAAAATAAGTGAAATGGAGATTGGAACTTTGTTAATTATTTGACGAATTAGCGGTTACTTTTTTGGGGGCTGAGGTGTAAAATATACAGAGATTATAAGGAGGTACAAGAAAATGGGTAACATACCGCTTTGGCTGTGCATACCGTTTGCCGGCCTTTTATTATGTATCGCAATTTTCCCGCTGGTAAAAGGAGAATGGTGGGACAAAAATAAAGGCTGGGCGGTACTCATCTGGTCACTTTTATTTATTATTCCGTTTGCAGTAAAATACGGCGCAGGCGAGACTGCAGAAACAGTTCTGGAATGTATTGTGAATGATTATCTTTCCTTTATTGTATTGCTGTTTGGTCTGTTTTGTGTTTCCGGAAATATTAACCTGGAAGGAGATTTTGTCGGATCACCGCGTATGAATACTGGACTTCTGGCAATCGGAACACTGCTTTCAAGCTGTATCGGTACAACCGGTGCCAGCATGCTTCTGGTGCGGCCGATGATCCAGATGAATTCCTGGAGAAGAAATAAGAGTCATATTATGGTCTTTTTCATATTCCTGATTTCCAATATGGGTGGGTGTCTGACACCAATCGGTGATCCGCCACTTCTGATGGGATTTATGAGAGGTGTACCGTTTACCTGGAGTTTACGTCTGTTCCCGGTACTGGTATTTAATATGGTAATTCTTCTGACCGTATTTTATTTTATCGACCGTCGTGCATACCGCAGAGACATTGCACTTGGCATGCGTCCGGATATTTCCAGACCGACGACTACTTTTAAAGTCAATGGTCTGCACAACATTATGATTGTGGCAGGTGTTGTATTAAGCGGCGTTCTTCCGGGAATGAAAGCATTCCAGAATGCAGACGGAAGCGTTATCAGTATTCCGATTTTCCGGAGCGTAAGACTGGCAGTGCCGACACTGATCGAGATTGTTATTATTCTGGTTGCAGCGTTTCTGTCATTTAAGACAACGAAATCCGATGTGCGCACAAAGAACCACTTTACCTGGGGTGCCATTGAGGAAGTTGCGGTACTGTTTATCGGAATTTTTGTTACCATGCAGCCGGCGCTTATGATCTTAAAGAGTAAAGGTGCGGAACTGGGACTGACAAAACCTTTAGAGATGTTCTGGGCGACCGGTGCACTTTCCAGTTTCCTGGACAATACACCAACCTATCTGGTATTCCTTACAACGGCAGGAACACTGGGCGCAACCAGTGGTATTGCCACAACCGTGGGAACCGTTGCGGTCAAGATGCTTATGGCAATCTCCTGTGGTGCGGTATTTATGGGAGCCAACACATACATCGGAAATGCACCGAACTTTATGGTGAAATCCATTTCGGATGAAAACGGTATCAAGATGCCGTCATTCTTTGGCTATATGTTATGTTCCCTGAAGTTTTTGATTCCGGTATTTATCATTGATACACTGGTATTCTTTTTATAGGAGGTAGAAGGCTATGGACAACAAAGAACAATGCAGAAAGCTGGCGAACCGCATCTATGAACTGGATGAAAAGGTGTACAAGACTTCCGGTTCTGGACTCGGAAAGACATTTACCGGAGAAAAAGCGCGTGTGCTGGATGACCTGACCATGCTTATTGTTTCCAATCCACAGGGGCATTTGCTTCGAAGTGAACTGGCTCTGATCGGAAACATGGCGAGAAGTATCCGGAATAAAGAAGCACGCCATGACCTTTTGGTTGAATATAATGATATTCTGGAAGAAATAGCAAATCTGCCGATGAGCTTTGGCTCGGTAGATATTGTGGATAAAGATCTGGCAGATATGAATTCTTCGATTCTGAGCAAGAAGTTTTCTGAGAAGGATCATCTGGTAATTTGTATCAGCCGTTCCCATGGAAGTGCAGGTACTGATATTGGATTTGCACTGGCGGAAGCACTGCATATCAATTATTATGATGAATCGGTATTGAATCAGATTCTAGATCGCAGAGATGCAAAAGAATTCGGGGCAGATGCGGCAAAAGTCAGCGATTTTAAGCGTTATCATGGTCTGTCAAAGAAAGACGCATCTTTCTTCCGGCAGAGTGCCTTAATCTGTGAGCTGGCAAAAGAGGAAGATATGATTGTTATGGGACGTGCTGCGGATGTCGTACTGACCGGACAGCATATTCCACATATCAGTATCTATATTACGGCACCGTTTGCGATCCGTGTGCGCCGTATGATGGAACTGAAAAATCTGGATTTGAAACAGGCCATTAATCTGGTGCGCAAGATGGATCACAAGCACCAGGATTATTATCATTCCTTTACCGGTAAGCGCTGGGGCGATGCGATCAATTATGATCTGTGTATCAACAGTGCATGCTACGGAATTGATGAGTCGGTAGAACTGATCGGACGTCTGATCAACCGGCAGGCAAAATTGGTACATCGAAATAAAGATACCAATAAAAATTAACATTTACGGGAAATGTTCTAGATATAAGGTTTCTTGATGCGACGAATTTGCGGTGTACATGCTTTTGCTCCGGTTTTTCTGCAAGTTAGCTCCGGCATTAATTTCAGGAAAATTTTAACAATTCTACTGAATTGTGCCATTATCGTTACATGATGGAACTCCGGAGCAAGTTGCAGAAAAGACCTTCACAAAACAGTACACGCGTCAAATTCTGTGGATTAGTAAAACTATATGTAAAAATGATTCGATGATAACTCTGGTATCTATAAATGAAAAATTAAAGTCTTAGGTGACGTTTTCTTAAAATTTTAATGCTTGAAATCAGGAAATGTCACCTATATAGTAAAAATTGCTTCTTCAGATACCGCTTTTTTGAAAAAGTGGTATCTGGAGAAGCAATTTTTGATTCATAGAGACTTTCCGGTATCTAAATGTTAAATTTTCAGTGTATAGATACCGCGATGGTATCTTTTGCATGAATTTTATTGGCACAGGTACCACGATGGTATTTTCCACTCCCTCTTAAGAAAACAACAGGCTTCCAGCTCCGTTAAACAGCAGTTTAAGAAAACGTTAAGATACAACAGGTAAAACATTAAGCGTACAAAGATATAATTGGAAACAGATAAAAGAAAAGGAGTTTCAGTAAAATGGAAAAGAAAAAATTGTTGAAAAACAAAATTGTTGATACGCTTCCGGTGCTTTACCTTGAAACTGTGATTCTCATGGTTTTAGGACAATTTCTGGGAAACTTTGTTCTCGGAATCCCGGTGGGGATTGCCTATGCAAGAAACCCTGAGATACTAAATTCTGCGTTTTTGAATACGACACTGATGTATGTGATCTTTTGGGGAATCTGGGCCGTGGCATTGTTCTGGATCGGTATCCGAAAACGGAATCGTCCGATTTTACAGGCAGTCGGCACGAAACCACAGGGAAATAACTGGAAATATCTGCTTTTCGGTTTGGTTCTGGGATTTGCACTGAATGGATTTTGTATTCTGATTGCATGGCTGCACCATGATATTGTGCTGACCTACGATGCCATTCATCCGCTGTGGTTTGTGGTTGTGTTTCTGACCGTGTTTATCCAGTCGTCGGCAGAGGAACTGCTGTGCAGGGGATTTCTATATCAGAAACTGCGCAGAAGTTATAAAAATCCGGTGGTTGCAATTGTCGGAAATGCACTGCTGTTTGCGTTGCTGCATCTGGCGAATGACGGAGTTACGGTGCTTTCTGTCCTGAATATTTTTCTTGTCGGAATTTTGTTTTCCCTCATGGTATATTACATGGACAGTCTCTGGTGTGCGTTTGCCGTACATACAGCATGGAATTTTACGCAGAACATTCTCTTTGGCTTGCCAAACAGTGGGATCAATGTGCCGTATTCGGTATTTAAGCTGAATGCAGCGACAGCAAGAGACAGTTTTGCATATAATGTTGGTTTTGGCATTGAGGGAACGGTTCTTGCCGATATTGTACTTCTGGCTGCATGTGTGCTGTTGTATCTCTGGGGAAGAAAGCATGGAAAGAAATCCATGGATGTGTGGGCAGAAACATAATATAATTAGTATTTTACGAAAACGGCACCAGGTTACATCTGGTGCCGTACAACTTTGTATTCGTCCCCGGAACGGTAAAAAGGACATTCCTTGTAATTACTCTGGACAAAACGAGCCATGTCGTCTTCATCCATATTGACGGAGCAGTAGTACGCTTCGTCCTCTTCATCATATTCATTGTATGCACAAAAATCACAACTGGCCATACAAAAGTTCCCCTCCTTTTATGAAGTGAATCAGGCGATTGCCTGTTAAATAAACTGATTCTGCCCCTCATCGTAATGATAATTGATGGCAGCAAGGGTTTCTGTAATTGCATCTGCATCTGTCATATATGCGGCAGCAAGTTCGGTAAGTGTCGGGTAATGATCACGCAGCTGTGTGTTGACAACAGACAGAAGCATGACAGGATCTTTCGGTAAATTCATAGTATATTCCTCCTTTGGAAACGATTATTGCATATCGGTATAACTGCGCAGGATTTCCTGCAGAAAAATTTGGTATTCATTGACAACGGAATCCGGGAAAATCACACGGATATGTGTGGATAAGCCAGCAAGCCAGCCAAAAAACTGTGGACTGACAGCGACCTGTGCCCGCGCGAGAATGTGGGTATTGTCGTAGGGGCGCATGGCTACACCGGCACCGAAACGGTCAATGATGACACCGGTCATGGAAGTATCGCACAGAAGCTGTACGGTTGTCTCTTCCCCGGCAAACATGCCGAAATTTTTGCGGGAATAAGAGGCAATATCCATCTGTTCGTAATCGGTCTGTCCGCACCGCGCCTGATCCACAGCGGAGAGATCAAGCATCTTGTCGACACGGTAATGTTTCATTTTCCCGGCATCCGCGTCATAGGCAACAAGATAATAGTTTTCGTCATCCCAGGTAAGAAGCCAGGGGCTGACCTGATAGAATCTGCCGTCTTTGCGCAGCTGCATTTCTTTTCTGACATTCCAGTCAAAGTAGTGGAAACGGATCTGCCGGTTTTCTGCAATGGCAGAGTGGATGACATCCACGCTGTAATAGATTTTTTCATTGCTGGTTTTGTTGCGGTCTGTAACGACAACTTGACGCTGTAGTTTTTTCGCATCGTTTTTACTGACAAGCTGTTCCAGTTTGCCAATCAGCTGCCGTGATTTCTTTGTGGTAATAAATTTGGAAGACTGTACCAGGTCAACAAGCAGTTTGACTTCCGGCAGCTCAAATGTGCGGTCTGCTATGCGGTAACCGGCATGCGCGCCTTCGGTCCGGATGATGTCATAACCATAATCACAAAGCGTCTGGATATCGTTATAGATGCTTTTACGCTCCGCCCGGATGCCGTTTGCCGCGAGATGGTCGATGATCTGTGGGGTAGTGACGGTATGGGTTTCATCCGTGTTCTGACGCAGATAATCCAGAAGGAATAACAGCTTTTGTTTTTGATTCACAGATTTGGGCATGACAGTTCTCCTCTTTCAAATAAAGCGAAAACCCGGCGGAAAAACCGCCGGGAATTACATTATCGTTTACACTTGGTTGCTGCTTCCACAAAACCACGGAACAGTGGATGTGGACGGTTTGGTCTGGATTTTAATTCCGGATGTGCCTGTGTGGCAATAAACCATGGGTGATCCGGGAGTTCGATCATTTCTACAATTCTTCCGTCCGGAGAAGTTCCGCAAAGTTTCATGCCATGCTCGGTGAGAGTGGCACGATAATCATTGTTTACTTCATAACGATGACGATGACGCTCGGAAATCTCAGTGGTTCCGTATACTTCATATGCTTTGGAATCCTTGTCCAATACACAAGGATAAGCGCCGAGTCTTAAGGTACCGCCGATATCTTCTACACCGTCCTGATCCGGCATCAGTGCAATGACCGGATGTGTTGTGTTCGGGTCAAGTTCGATACTGTGTGCATCGTTGAATCCGCATACGTGACGTGCAAATTCAATGATGGATACCTGCATGCCGAGGCAGAGACCAAGGTACGGAATCTTGTTCTCGCGGGCATAGCGTGCGGCAAGGATCATTCCCTCGACACCGCGCAGACCGAATCCGCCGGGAACAAGGATACCGTTTACATCACCCAGCACCTCATCTACATTGTCTACATTTAATTCTTCGGAGTCTACCCATTTGATGTCGATTGTTGCATGCTCTGGAATACCGCCGTGCTTTAAAGCTTCCACAACGGAAATGTAAGCATCGTGTAATGCGGTATATTTTCCGACCAGTGCAATCCGGACTTCCTTGTCCGGATGACGCAGATCATTGACCATGGACTTCCAGTCACTTAAATCCGGTTCCGGACAGTCAAGATTTAAACACTCACAGGCAATTTTCGCAAGATTTTCTTTTTCCATCGCCAGTGGAGCTTCATATAAATACTCAACATCCAGATTCTGCAGTACATGTGTGTTCGGAACATTACAAAACAGTGCGATCTTGTCCTTTAATCCCTGATCTAACGGCTGCTCGGAACGGCAGACGATGATATCCGGCTGGATACCCATACCCTGCAGTTCCTTGACACTTGCCTGGGTAGGCTTGGTCTTTAATTCCTGTGAGGCGCGCAGGTACGGAATCAGGGTAACGTGACAGAGAATCGCATTCTCATGTCCCACTTCGTGCTGGAACTGACGGATTGCTTCAAGGAAAGGCTGGCTTTCGATATCTCCGACGGTTCCGCCGACTTCTATAATTGCAATATGCATATCATCGGATGTGAAATTACGGTAAAAACGGCTCTTGATCTCGTTGGTAATATGCGGGATTACCTGTACGGTTCCTCCGCCATAATCTCCACGACGTTCTTTCTGAAGAACGGACCAGTAAACCTTACCGGTTGTCACATTGGAATTCTTTGTCAGACTTTCGTCGATGAAGCGCTCGTAGTGACCGAGATCCAGATCGGTTTCCGCTCCATCATCCGTTACGAACACTTCACCGTGCTGAATCGGGTTCATGGTTCCCGGATCAATGTTGATATATGGATCGAACTTCTGCATGGTGACTTTGTAGCCACGCGCTTTGAGCAGACGTCCTAAAGATGCAGCAGTGATACCTTTTCCAAGACCAGATACGACACCGCCAGTGACAAAGACGTATTTTACAGGCATAATTTTCCTCCTAAGTTTTTATCTAAACTACCATAGTTTAATATTATACAGCGGACAACGAAAATATTCCACACTTTTTTATAAAAAGTTTAGAAAGGATAGGAAAAGTTCTCGAACAAAATGTTGATTTTGCGTTTCTTATTACATATAATAAGGGTATTGATTACAAGAGATATACAAGTGGAGGGCTTATGGACAATCAGGCACCGAATAATTATAACAACGGAAACTATAACGGTGGCAATAATTATAATAACGGAAATAACGGAAACAATGGTAATAACGGAAACAACGGTGGCAACAACGGAGGAAAGAAAGACAACCATAACGGACAGATGATCCTGGGATTTATCATGGTCACTCTGGTGGCACTCTTTTTCCTGTCATTTTTTGCCAACCGGTTTTCACAGATGAGTTCGAAGGAAACTACATACTCCGAATTCCTAAAACAGCTGGAAAAAAATAATGTCAAAACGGTGGAATTCAGCAATTATGAGATGGATTACACACTGGTGGACGATAAAAAACCATATGAGATAACATATTACACCGGAATTGTCAATGATCCGGATCTGATCACGACACTCAAGAGTGCAAAGACATCAGAGGGGAAAACAATTGAAATTTCGGCATCCGTGCCGGACAATACTTCGGCATGGCTGGTAAACATTTTAAGCTTTGTTATTCCGCTGGTACTGATCTGGATTCTTTTTGGATTCCTGATGCGCCGGATGGGCGGAGGAGCCATGGGGGTTGGAAAATCAACCGCCAAAGTATATGTGGAGAAAACAACCGGTGTGACATTTAAAGATGTAGCTGGACAGGACGAGGCAAAGGAATCCCTGCAGGAAGTGGTGGATTTTCTGCACAATCCGAAGAAATACAGCGATATCGGGGCAAAGCTCCCGAAGGGGGCACTTCTTGTCGGACCTCCTGGAACCGGTAAGACATTGCTGGCAAAAGCAGTTGCCGGAGAGGCAAAGGTTCCGTTTTTCTCCCTGGCAGGTTCTGATTTTGTGGAGATGTTCGTCGGCGTGGGTGCTTCCCGTGTGCGTGATCTGTTCAAGGAAGCCAGCAAGAATAGCTCTTACAAATGTATTAACAAAAAGCTCCATCTCTGTGTATTATTTTTATTGATGAGATCGATGCAATCGGTAAAAGCCGTGACAGCCGGTATGGCGGCGGCAATGATGAGCGTGAGCAGACCTTAAACCAGCTGCTTGCGGAGATGGATGGATTTGATGCATCCAAAGGTATTTTAATTCTTGCGGCAACGAACCGTCCGGAAGTTCTGGATAAGGCACTGCTTCGTCCGGGACGCTTTGACCGTCGGATCATTGTTGACAAGCCGGATCTGAAAGGCCGTCTGGAAACTTTAAAAGTACATTCCAAGGATGTACACATGGATGAAACGGTAGATCTGGATGCACTGGCACTGGCTACTGCCGGTCTGGTGGGATCGGATCTTGCCAATATGATTAACGAGGCTGCCATCAATGCGGTAAAGAATGGACGAAAGTTTGTCAATCAGTCGGATCTGTTTGAAGCATTTGAACTTGTGGCTGTCGGTGGAAAAGAGAAAAAGGACCGTGTCATGAGTGATAAGGAGCGTAAGATTGTCTCTTATCACGAGGTAGGGCATGCACTTGTTTCGGCACTTCAGAAAAATACAGAGCCGGTTCAAAAGATTACTATCGTACCGCGTACCATGGGAGCATTGGGATACACGTTACAGACACCGGAAGAAGAAAAGTATTTAGAGACCAAAGATGAACTTCTTGCAAAGATTACGACCTTTATGGCAGGACGTGCAGCGGAGGTACTTGTATTCCACTCAGCGACCAGCGGTGCAGCAAATGATATTGAGAATGCAACAAAGATTGCGCGTGCCATGGTCACCATGTATGGTATGTCAGATACGTTTGGCATGATGTGTCTTGCTACGGTGGAAAACCAGTATCTGGATGGCCGTGCCGGTCTGATCTGCGGAGAAGATACCGCAGGACAGATTGATAAGGAAGTGCTTTCCATTATTAATAAAAGCTACGAGGATGCAATGCAGATGCTGACAGAAAATCGTGACATTTTGGATCATATCAGCGATTATCTGTACGAAAAGGAGACGATCACCGGCAAGGAATTCATGAAGATTTTCCGCGAAATGAAAGGACTTCCGCAGGAAGAAGATAAAGAGTCACTGATGCCGGATGACACAGCGGATGAGAAAAAAGCATCACAGGAACCGCGTGTGTTATCCAAAGAAAATAATGAAGCGAAAGACGACACTTCAATTGCAGAGGATAGCCAGTCCAAAGCTGCGATTGTGAGTGATGATATGTTTGAGGAATAATTCATGTTCGACTTTCAGGAAGAATTACGTAAACTCCCGGATCAACCGGGAGTTTATATTATGCATGACAAAACAGATGCGATCATATATATAGGAAAAGCAGTCAGCCTGCGCAAACGGGTGCGGCAGTATTTTCAGCCGAGTCATGATGAGGGCATCAAGAAAAAACAGATGGTGGAGCACATTGCACGGTTTGAGTATATTATTACCGATTCCGAGCTGGAGGCTTTGGTGCTGGAGTGCAATCTGATCAAAGAGCACACACCCAAATATAATACGATGCTGCGGGATGACAAGACGTACCCTTATATCCGGGTGACGGTGCAGGAAGATTTTCCGCGGGTTCTTTTTTCCCGCCAGGTAAAAAAAGATAAGTCTCGTTATTTTGGACCGTATACGAGTGCCGGTGCGGTAAAAGATACGATAGAGCTGATCAATAAACTTTATAAACTGCGCACCTGTAACCGTAAGCTTCCGAGAGATATCGGATTAGAACGTGCCTGCTTGAATTATCATATTCATCAGTGTGATGCTCCCTGTCAGGGGCATGTGGATAAAGAGACGTATGGAAAGCAGGTCAGTAAGGCACTGGAATTTTTAAATGGAAACTATGGACCGGTAATACGTGAATTAAAAGAAAACATGCAGAAGGCATCCGAGGAGATGGAATTTGAGCGGGCCATCGAATACCGTGAGCTGTTAAACAGTGTCAGTCAGATTGCACAGAAGCAGAAGATTACCAATACGGATGGGGAGGACAAGGATATCATTGCGTTAGCGAGCGATGACCGGGATGCTGTCGTTCAGGTGTTTTTTATCCGCAGTGGAAAGATTATCGGAAGGGATCATTTTCATGTGCGTGTGGGATCAGAAGAAAGCACAGGGGATATTCTGGTAAATTTTGTGAAACAGTATTATTCTGGGACGCCGTTTGTCCCGCGGGAAATCATGCTCCAGGAAGCAATCGAAGACATTCCGGTGCTGGAAGAATGGCTGAGTGCCAAACGCGGGCGGAAAGTGACGATACGGATTCCGCAGAAAGGACTCAAAGAAAAGCTGGTGGAGCTGGCTGCGAAAAATGCACAGTTGGTGCTCAGCCAGGATAAAGAAAAGATTAAGAGAGAAGAAGGGCGTACCATCGGCGCGGTAAAAGAGATTGAGCAGCTGCTTGGCATGAAAGGGCTTAATCGTATGGAGGCCTATGATATTTCTAATATTAATGGATTTGAAACCGTAGGTTCTATGATTGTATACGAAAAAGGACGGCCGAAACGCAGCGATTACCGGAAATTTAAACTCCGCACAGTATCGGGACCGGATGATTACGCTTCCATGCATGAGGTCCTGACCCGGCGGTTTACGCACGGCATGCAGGAACAGAAAGAACTGGAAGAAAAAAATATGCCACAGGAAGTCGGAAGTTTTACACGCTTCCCGGATATCATTATGATGGATGGTGGACGCGGCCAGGTAAATATCTGTCTGCAGGTGCTGGAAGAACTGGGACTGGATATTCCGGTCTGCGGTATGGTAAAGGATGACAATCACCGTACAAGGGGACTGTATTTCCACAATGTGGAAATTCCGATTGACCGGCATGGAGAGGGATTTAAACTGATTACCCGGATTCAGGATGAAGCACACCGGTTTGCCATTGAGTATCACCGGTCTTTGCGTTCCAAGGCACAGGTACACTCCATTTTAGATGACATTGAGGGAATCGGACCGGCCAGAAGAAAGGCACTGATGCGCAGATTCCAGTCTATGGAAAATATGAAAAACGCATCTGTGGAGGAACTGGCAGAAACCGACAGCATGAATCTGGCGGCTGCACAGAATGTATATGATACCCTGCATTCCGGACCGGCTTAGCAACTTGTGATATGGAAAGATTCATGGTACAATCTGTTTATAAAAAGGCAGTCCGGCACAGGTACTGCTTAATATGAGCCACAGGGGGAAATGAATATGTCAAATGGAAGTGTTAGTGTTGCAAAAGTTGCGCAGGTTTTAAATCTGAAAAATTTTACGCCGGATATCAATCTGAAAAAATGTAAGATTATTTCCAGCGATGTGAATCGTCCGGCATTACAGCTGACCGGATATTTTGAACATTTCGAAGAATCAAGAATACAGATGATTGGAAATGTAGAATATACGTTTATCCAGCAGATGAGTGATGCGGAAAAGAAAACCCGTTATGATGCGTTTCTGAAGTTTGATATCCCATGTGTGATTTTCTGCCGCAGTCTGCAGCCAGATGAAATTTTCTTAGAAGAGGCAATAAAAAATGAAGTGCCGGTTCTTGGTACGGACCGTCCGACTTCTGAATTTATGGCAGAGCTGATCTATACACTGGGTGAAGAACTGGCACCCTGTATTACCGTTCACGGGGTTCTGGTCGATGTATATGGCGAGGGTCTCATGATTACAGGAGACAGTGGAATCGGAAAAAGCGAGGCGGCTCTGGAATTGATCCGCCGCGGACATCGTCTGGTTACGGATGATGTAGTGGAAATCCGCAAGATCAATGAACATACACTGATCGGAACTTCTCCGGAAGTGACCCGGCATTTTATTGAACTGCGGGGCATTGGCATCATAGATGTAAAGACCCTGTATGGTGTGGAGTGTGTTAAGGAAAAGCAGCAGATCGATCTGGTGATCAAACTGGAAGACTGGAAAAAAGATGCGGATTATGACCGCCTGGGACTGGAAGAAGAATATATCGAATATCTGGGCAATAAGGTAGTATGTCATTCCCTTCCAATCCGCCCGGGACGTAATCTGGCGGTTATCTGTGAGACTGCGGCTGTCAACCACAGACAGAAGAAGATGGGCTACAATGCGGCACAGGAATTGTATCGCAGAGTCCAGGCAAATATGACAAAAAGCAATGATGAAGAATAGACGAGAGTAAATGAGGAGATGTAAGAAATCATGGAAAAGAAGAATGCGTGGGAGAAATACCCGGAAGGAACCAAAAGACAGGATGTATTTACATTTGCGGAAGAATACCGTAAGTTTATATCTTCCTGCAAGACCGAGCGCGAGTGTGCAGCGGAATTATACCGGCAGGCAAAGGAAAACGGATTTACAGATCTGAGTGAAAAGATCGCGCAGAATGCAAAATTAAAAGCCGGAGACCGCATTGTTGCCAATAATATGGGAAAGGGTCTGGCTCTGTTTGTGATCGGCGAAAAAGACATCGAGGAAGGAATGAACATTCTCGGCGCACATATTGATTCCCCACGTATGGATTTAAAACAGGTACCGTTATATGAAGATACGGAGATGGCACTGTTAGATACGCATTATTATGGAGGTGTGAAGAAATACCAGTGGGTGACACTTCCACTTGCACTGCACGGTGTAATCTGTAAAAAAGACGGCACAACGGTTACGGTCAATATCGGAGAAAAACCGGAAGATCCTGTTTTTGGCGTGAGTGATCTGCTGATTCATTTAGCGGGAGAACAGATGGAGAAAAAGGCATCCAAGGTGATCGAAGGAGAAAACCTTGATCTGCTTGTCGGAAGTATTCCGGCAGCAAGTGATGATGAAAAAGAGAAAAAAGAGATGAAAGACCGCGTAAAGGCAAATATTTTAAATATTCTGTCCAAAGAGTACGGTGTGGACGAGGAAGATTTTCTGTCTGCGGAGATTGAAGTTGTCCCGGCAGGGGCTGCCAGAGATTACGGCTTTGACCGCAGCATGATCATGGGATACGGACATGACGACAGAGTGTGTGCTTATCCGTCTTTTGCGGCAATGCTTGAGATTGAAAAGCCACAGCATACCAGCGTATGTCTTCTGGTAGACAAAGAGGAGATCGGAAGTGTCGGTGCATCCGGCATGCAGTCCCATTTCTTTGAGGACAGTGTGGCAGAGATCATCAATCTGCTTGGGGAATACAGCGAATTGAAAGTGCGCAGAGCGCTGCATAATTCCAGAGTGCTTTCTTCCGATGTATCTGCGGCATTTGATCCGAATTATCCGTCTGTGATGGAAAAACGTAACTGTGCTTACTTTGGAAAGGGACTTGTCCTGAACAAATATACAGGAGCCAGAGGAAAATCAGGTTCCAATGATGCAAATGCAGAGTATATTGCAAGACTGCGCAGAATTTTTGATGATAATGATGTATCGTTCCAGACATCAGAACTTGGAAAAGTAGATCAGGGAGGCGGCGGAACCATCGCATATATTCTTGCAAATTATGGCATGAATGTTATTGACAGCGGAGTTGCCGTACTGAATATGCATGCACCATGGGAAATCATCAGCAAAGTGGATCTGTATGAGGCATTGCACGGCTATGTGGCTTTCCTGAAGGAGGCATAATGGATCAGTGGCTTGAAGAAATCAGGGCGGCATTGCCTGAGCTGGTCGTATATCAGCAGGAACCGATGAAAAAACACACGACATTTCGCGTGGGAGGTCCTGCGGATCTTTACGTGTGTCCAAAGAAACAGGAACTTCCGGTAATTCTTGGCCTGGCTAAAAAGAAAGGGCTTGCAGTGACCGTGATCGGAAACGGAAGTAATCTTCTGGTTGGAGACAAAGGAATCCGTGGACTTGTTATTGAAGTCGGGGCACAGATGAATGCGGTGGAAGTGCAGGGAAATATCTTGCGTGCGCAGGCAGGTGCCCTGCTTTCCCAGGTGGCTGCAAAAGCGGCAGCTGCCGGTCTGGGCGGCATGGAATTTGCTGCCGGAATTCCGGGAAGCATGGGCGGTGCAGTGACCATGAATGCGGGTGCCTATGGCGGAGAAATGAAAGATGTCATCCGGCAGGTGACAGTGCTTACCCCAGAGTGTGAGCAAAAGGTACTCTCACGGGAGGAACTGGATCTGTCCTACCGGCACAGCTGTATTCCCAAGAATCATTTTCTGGTACTGGAGGCAGAGTTGTCCCTGACGCCGGCACCGGAGCAGGAGATCCGTGCAAAGATGGCAGAACTCAGGGAAAAACGTGTGGAGAAGCAGCCGCTGGAGTATCCAAGTGCAGGCAGTACGTTTAAGCGTCCGGAAGGCTATTTTGCAGGAAAACTGATTATGGATGCCGGGCTGAGAGGCTATGCAGTGGGGGATGCCCAGGTTTCCGAAAAACACTGCGGATTTGTGATAAACAGAGGAAATGCCACCGCAGCAGAGATTTTGCAGCTGATGAAAGATGTACAGGAACGTGTGAAAAAACAGTCTGGTGTGACACTTGAACCGGAAGTGAAAATGATAGGAGAGTTCTAGATGAGATTTGTAATTGTGACGGGCATGTCAGGAGCCGGAAAAAGTACAGCAATGAAAATGATGGAAGATATGGGATTCTTTTGTATCGATAATCTTCCGATTCCGCTTCTGGATAAACTTGTGGATTTTGCAACAAATTTTGATACGCAGATGAAAAATGTGGCGATCGGAATTGATGCGCGGAGCGGTGAAAATCTGGATAAAGTGCAGGATATGCTGGAAATTTTAAAAAGTAAGGATGTCCAGTATGAAGTGCTGTTTCTGGATGCAGAGGATGCGGTTCTTGTAAAACGCTATAAAGAGACCCGAAGAAGCCATCCGCTGGCACAGGGAGAGCGTGTGGATAAGGGAATCATGCGGGAACGTCAGAAAATGGAATTTCTGAAAAAAGAAGCGGATTATATTATCGACACCAGCCGTCTGCTTACGAGAGAATTAAAAACAGAACTGGAAAAGATCTTTGTGCAGGATGAAGAATTTAACAGTATGTATGTTACTATCCTTTCTTTTGGATTCAAGTATGGAATTCCGGCAGATTCTGATATCGTCATGGATGTGCGGTTTCTGCCAAATCCGTATTATGTGGAAGAACTTCGTCCAAAGACAGGAAATGATGTGGAAATCCAGCAGTATGTCATGAAATATGATGAGGCAAAGATCTTTTTAAACAAGTTGGAAGATATGGTGACATTTCTGATTCCGCACTATATTTCCGAGGGTAAGAATCAGCTGGTAATTTCCATCGGATGCACCGGAGGAAAACATCGTTCCGTCACACTTGCCAATGAATTGTATAAGCGTCTGAGTCAGAAAAAAAACCGGGAATACGGATTGAAAATTGAACATCGAGATATCGGGAAAGATGCGCTGAGAGGAAAATAGGATGTCGTTTTCGAGTGAAGTAAAAGAGGAACTGGCAAAACAGTTCGGACGGAGCAGACATTGCCAGATCGCAGAACTGGCAGGAATACTGGAACTGGAAGGCATGCTGGATGAAGAGGGAAAGCTTGTAGTTTCCAACGAAAATTCTTTGCTGCAGACAAAATATGGTCTGCTGTTGCAAAAAATATTTGGAGAGAAACAGGAGGTTTTACAGATCATGCAGACACTGCACTGGGATCAGGAACCGTACCGGTCCCGGAAAATAAATCACCGGAGAGCGGATGGGATGCTGGTGCAGCAGACATGCTGTAAGAGAGCATTTATCCGTGGAGCATTTATGGCAGCGGGATCGATCAGTGATCCGAATAAATCCTATCATTTTGAAATTGTCTGCCATACGCTTGAACAGGCACAGCAGCTGAAAGAACTGATGGAATTTTTTGAGGCGGAGCCTAAGATTGTAGAACGCAAAGAGCGTATGGTGGTTTACCTGAAAGAAGGTTCACAGATTGTGGATCTGCTGAATGTCATGGAAGCTTATGTATCTTTGATGAATCTGGAAAATGTAAGAATTTTAAAGGAGATGCGCAATTCTGTTAACCGCAAGGTAAACTGTGAGACTGCAAATATCAACAAAACGGTGAATGCAGCAGTGAAACAAATGGAAGATATCAAGAGGATCCGGGATACCATAGGGTTTGACAACATTCCAGAACCGCTGGCGGAGATTGCACAGGCACGCCTGGATTATCCCGAGGCAACTTTAAAGGAACTGGGAACTTATCTTGATCCACCGGTCGGAAAATCGGGTGTGAATCACAGATTACGGAAACTTGCCGCAATTGCAGAAAATCTTATATAAAGGGGAACTACGTATGAGCCAGAAGCTATTATTTATTTTTAATCCGCATGCAGGAAAAGGACAGATTAAAAATCATCTTGTAGATATTGTGGACATGATGGTGAAGGCAGGATTTGACGTGACAATTTATACCACACAGGCACAGGCAGATGCAACGCGCAAGGTGGTGGAAGAGGGTGCGGGATATGATCGTATTGTCTGCAGCGGAGGTGACGGAACACTTGATGAAGTGATGACCGGGCTGATGCAGGCGAAGCTGCATATTCCGATTGGATATATTCCGGCCGGAAGTACAAACGACTTTGCCAATTCTCTCGGAATCCCGAAGGAGATGCTAAAGGCAGCGGAGCGGGCGGTTGGACAAAACAGATTTCCATGCGATATCGGAGATTTCAATTCGGATACCTTTGTCTATGTAGCAGCGTTTGGTCTGTTTACAGAGGTTTCCTATAAGACATCCCAGCAGCTGAAAAATATTTTCGGGCACGTGGCGTATATTATGGAGGGTGTCAAACAGCTTCGGGACATTCCATCGTTCCGTATGCAGGTGGAATATGACGGAAAAGTGTTTCAGGATGAATTTATATACGGAATGGTTACCAATTCCGTTTCTGTCGGGGGCTTTAAGGGAATGACCGGAAATGATGTAAAACTTGATGACGGTCTGTTTGAAGTGACTTTGATCCGCAATCCGAAGAATCCGATTGAGCTGAATGAAATCCTTGCCTGCCTGACAAATATGATTGATGATTCGGATCTGATTTATTCGTTTAAAACCGATGCCGTACATATTACGGCGAAGGAAGAAGTACCGTGGACACTCGATGGTGAATTCGGTGGAGCACACCGGAAAGTAGTCATCCGAAATTTGAAGCAGAGAGTTGAAATATTTTGTTAAAAAATTAACTTTATTTTTTGGGAAAAGTGTACTATAATCTAGGTAACTTATGATTAGGAGGAAATACAAATGTTAGTATCTGCAACAGAAATGCTGAAAAAAGCAAAAGCAGGCCACTATGCAGTTGGTCAGTTCAATATCAATAACCTGGAGTGGACAAAGTCCATTCTTCTTACCGCACAGGAATTAAAGAGCCCTGTAATCCTTGGTGTATCTGAGGGTGCTGGTAAGTATATGACTGGTTTCAAGACCGTAGCAGCTATGGTTAAGGCTATGGATGAGGAGCTTGGAATCACAGTTCCTGTAGCACTTCACTTAGATCATGGAACATACGAAGGATGCTACAAGTGTATCAAGGCTGGTTTCACATCTATCATGTTCGATGGATCTCATTATCCATTCGAGGAGAACCTTGCAAAGTCTACAGAGTTAGTTAATGTAGCACATAACTTAGGTCTTTCTATCGAGTGTGAAGTTGGTTCCATCGGTGGTGAAGAAGATGGTGTTGTTGGTATGGGCGAGTGCGCAGATCCAGACGAGTGCAAGACAATTGCAGATCTGGGCGTTGATATGCTGGCTGCCGGTATCGGTAATATCCATGGTAAATATCCTGCAAACTGGCAGGGATTAAGCTTCGAGACTCTTGATGCAATCCAGGCAAAGACTGGTGTTATGCCATTAGTTCTTCACGGTGGTACAGGTATCCCTGCAGATATGATCAAGAAAGCAATCTCTCTTGGCGTATCTAAGATCAATGTAAATACAGAGTGCCAGTTATCTTTCGCAGATGCTACACGTAAATACATCGAGGCTGGTAAGGACTTAGAGGGCAAAGGATTTGATCCTCGTAAGCTTCTTGCTCCTGGTGCAGATGCTATCAAAGCTACTGTTAAGGAGAAAATGGAACTGTTCGGTTCTGTTGGAAAAGCTGAATAATAGAACATGTACAAAAGGAAGTGCCGCATGACACTTCCTTTTTTTCATTTCATAGGAAAAAGGCTGGTATGCCTCATACAAAGAAATTAGAAAATGTACCTGTTTTGTAGTAGAACTGGAAGAAGTAGACAAAAAAGAAGTAGATTTTGATAGAAAAACGTCAAAATGTATAAATTATAAAAAAATTCTAAAAAGAGGTTGCATTTTGTGTTGGAAAGAGGTATCTTAGTTTCAGATTAAACATGAGTTAAGAACGAGGGCGTTCCAATATAGCTATTGGAATGCCCTTTTTTAGTAAAATGACTGATGTTTGGTGAATAAGCGTACAATCAGGGGATTTGATTGTGAAAAGAAAGGATGTTGTAAAAAATGAGTGATTATTTTAACGTTGCAGACATTTTTGGCGAGAACGTATTCAATGACACGGTCATGCAGGAACGTCTTCCAAAAAAAGTTTACAAGAAACTTCACGAAGTTATGGATGAAGGAAAAGAACTTGATCTTGAGACCGCAGACGTCATCGCACATGAGATGAAAGAGTGGGCCATTGAAAAAGGTGCAACCCATTATACCCATTGGTTCCAGCCATTGACTGGTGTAACGGCAGAGAAGCATGATTCTTTTATCACAGCACCGATGCCAAATGGCAAGGTTCTGATGAGCTTTTCCGGCAAGGAATTGATCAAAGGTGAGCCGGATGCATCTTCTTTCCCGTCTGGTGGACTTCGTGCTACTTTTGAGGCAAGAGGATATACAGCCTGGGATTGTACATCACCTGCTTTCGTTCGTCAGGATGCAGCAGGAGCAACACTTTGTATTCCAACTGCTTTCTGTTCCTACACCGGAGAGGCATTGGATCAGAAAACTCCGCTTCTTCGTTCTATGGAAGCGATCGATACACAGTCTATCCGTCTGTTAAGACTGTTTGGAAATACGACATCAAAGAAAGTTACCCCTTCCGTTGGACCGGAGCAGGAGTACTTCATTGTAGATCGTCAGAAGTATTTACAGCGTAAGGATCTGATCTTTACCGGACGTACTCTTTTCGGGGCAATGCCTCCAAAGGGACAGGAGATGGACGATCACTATTTCGGAGCAATCCGCGAGAGAATTGCAGCCTATATGAAGGATGTCAACAAAGAACTCTGGAAACTTGGCGTGTCTGCAAAGACACAGCATAACGAAGTTGCTCCTGCACAGCATGAGCTGGCACCAATTTATGCAGAGTGTAACGTAGCAGTTGATCATAACCAGATCATCATGGAGACCTTAAAGAAGGTTGCCGGACGTCACGGTTTACAGTGTCTGCTTCATGAGAAACCATTCGCAGGTGTCAACGGTTCCGGAAAGCATGACAACTGGTCCATTACAACAGACGATGGAATCAATCTGCTTGAGCCTGGTAAGACACCACATGAGAATGTACAGTTCTTACTGGTACTTACCTGTATTTTAAAGGCAGTTGATGAGCATGCAGCACTTCTTCGTGCAGCGGCAGCTGATGTGGGAAACGATCACAGATTAGGAGCAAACGAGGCACCGCCAGCGATCCTGTCCATTTACCTTGGAGATCAGCTTGGAGACGTATTAAATCAGCTGATCAGCACAGGTACAGCAACACACAGTCTGGAAGGTGAAAAACTTGAAACCGGTGTTAAGACCATTCCGGATTTCATGAAGGATGCGACTGATCGTAACCGTACATCACCGTTTGCCTTTACCGGAAACAAATTTGAGTTCCGTATGGTTGGTTCCCAGGATTCCGTTGCACAGGCAAATATCGTGTTAAATACCATTGTTGCGGAGGCATTTTCAGATGCCTGTGACGTTCTTGAAAAAGCAGACGATTTTGAGCTTGCAGCACATGATCTGATCAAGAAATATGCTATCGAACATCAGAGAATCGTATTCAACGGAAACGGATACTCTGATGAATGGGTTGCAGAGGCCCAGAAGCGTGGACTTCCAAATATCAAGTCCATGGTAGATGCAATTCCTGCATATACAGCTCCGGAATCTGTAGCTGCATTTGAAAAATTTGGAGTATTTACCAAGTCTGAGCTTGAATCCCGCGTAGAGATCGAGTACGAGACATATGCAAAGACCATCAATATCGAAGCAAAAGCCATGATTGACATCGCTGGAAAGCAGATTATTCCGGCTGTTATCAAGTACACAACAGAACTTGGACAGTCAATTGCAACTGTAAAGAGTGCATGTGCATCTGCAGATGTCAGCGCACAGACAGATATTTTGACAGAGACATCCTCCCTGCTTGCTGAGACACAGAAAGCACTCAAGAGTCTGGAAACTGTTACTGCAAAGGGAACAGAAATGGGTGAAGGTAAGGAACAGGCTGTATATTACAGGGATGAGGTGAAATCTGCTATGGATGCACTCCGTGCACCGGTAGATAAGCTTGAGATGATCGTTGACAAGGATTTATGGCCAATGCCATCTTATGGAGATCTGATCTTTGAAGTTTAATCCAAAGATTTAAGGAACATTTTTTACAAACATCTTACAAAATAAAAAAGAGACATTTTTTCAGAACCACGAAGCTGTGGAATTTTGGGGAAGTGTCTCTTTTTCTATATAGGGAGGAGATTGTTATGGATAAACAACAAATTGTAAGTTTTATCAATGAAAATATGTTTGGCATCTGGTTTCTGATCGGTGCAGCACTGGTATTCTGGATGCAGGCAGGCTTTGCCATGGTAGAAACCGGTTTTACCAGAGCAAAGAATGCAGGCAACATTTTGATGAAGAACCTGATGGACTTCTGTATTGGTACCGTAATGTTTATCCTGATCGGTTTTTCATTATTGCTGGGAGAAGATGTTCTTGGTTTTATCGGAAAACCGGGATTTGATATCTTTACCAGTTATGCAAATTTTGATTTTTCGAATTTTGTGTTTAACTTAGTATTCTGTGCAACTACAGCAACGATTGTATCAGGTGCTATGGCAGAGCGTACAAAATTCTTATCCTACTGTATTTATTCAGCAGTAATTTCGGCATTGATTTATCCGATTGAAGCACACTGGATCTGGGGCGGTGGCTGGTTATCACAGCTTGGATTCCACGATTTTGCAGGTTCCTGTGCCATTCATATGGTTGGTGGTATTTCAGCACTCATCGGTGCAGCAATGCTTGGACCACGTATTGGAAAGTTCTCAAAAGATAAGTCTGGGAAGATTACAAAAGTCAACGCATTCCCGGGACACAATCTTCCACTTGGATGCCTTGGATGTTTTATTCTCTGGTTTGGCTGGTATGGATTTAATGGCGCTGCATGTACTTCCGGTTCACAGCTTGCCAGCGTATTTCTTACAACGACCGTAGCTCCGGCAGTTGCAACAGTTGTATGTATGATCTTTACATGGCTTAAATATGGTAAACCTGATGTATCAATGTGCCTGAATGCGTCACTTGCAGGACTTGTAGCAATTACTGCTCCTTGTGACGTGACCGATTGTTTCGGTGCAATCTGTATTGGTTTTGTTTCCGGTTTACTGGTTTGCTTTGGTGTATGGCTTTTGGATTATAAGCTTCATGTGGACGATCCGGTTGGTGCGGTAGCTGTACATATGATGAATGGTATCTGGGGTACCATCGCCGTTGGTTTATTTGCTACCAAATCCGCACCGGGAAATGATTCGGTGGTTGGTTTATTCTATGGTGGTGGATTCAGACAGCTTGGTATTCAGCTGTTAGGTTTTGTTACGGTAGCTGCATGGACAGCTGTAACCATTACCATTGCATTTATCGTCATTAAGAAAACGATTGGACTTCGTGTTACAGAGGAAGAAGAAATTGTTGGTCTGGATTCTATGGAACATGGACTTGCATCAGCTTACTCAGGATTTTCTATCATGGATGTTTCCAATACCATGACAATGGATATCAATGAAAATACAGATCTGGGTACACCGGAATATGCACAGGCTTCTACGGCAAAGAGAGATGCAGCAGTCAAGGTGGTTTCCGCCGTGCCAAAGGATGCAACCGGCATGTACAAAGTGGTTATTATTGCAAAGCTTTCCCGATATGATCATTTGAAGAAAGCAATGAACGATCTGGGTGTTACGGGAATGACCTGTACACAGGTTATGGGTTGTGGTATCCAGAAAGGCTCCGGCGAGCGTTACCGTGGTGCTGAAGTCGATGCAACCTTACTTCCGAAGATTAAGGTAGAGGTTGTTGTAAGCAAGATCCCAGTAGACAGCGTAGTGGCTGCAGCAAAGAAGGCACTTTATACCGGACATATCGGAGATGGAAAAATCTTCGTATACGATGTGGCAAAGGTTGTCAAGATTCGTACCGGTGAGGAAGATATGGAAGCCTTACAGGATGTTGAATAATTTTGCACTAATCTAATGGCTAGGTTAGTGAATCTAATCCCCTTAGTTTTAGTATACATCAACAGCGGACCCCTGGCGAAAGCCGGGGGTTTTTGCTGTCGATAAATAAAACTTTCTATTGCACATATTATTTGGTATAATATATGGATAAAAGAATTTTTATTATTTCTGCGGGGAGAAAACTATGAACTATGGAAGAACTTCTTTGCGCCGGAGAGCAAAACAGCTGGACGCAAGAGGAACGAGAATACGTCATAAAATCGGAGTCATACTGGGGAAACTTCTACTGATTGGAATCATTGTGGGAGGCTGTGCGACAGTGAGTTTCGGAGTGGGTGCATTGAAAGGAATTCTTGCATCCGCACCGGATATATCCGAAGTGGATGTCATTCCAACGGGATATTCCACGAAAGTGCTTGCGGCAGACGGAAGTGAGACAGCAAAATTAGTGGCAGCCGGATCCAACCGGCAGTACGTGACAATTGACCAGATTCCGGAGAATCTGCAGCATGCGGTAGTGGCGATCGAGGATGAGCGTTTTTATGATCATAACGGTATTGACCTGAAAGGAATTGTCAGGGCACTGGTGGCGGATGTCCGGACCAGAGATTTCAGTCAGGGAGCAAGTACGCTTACGCAGCAGCTGATTAAAAATAATGTGCTGAGTGAGCAGTGGGCAAACGAAAATGACAGTAATATTTCCAAAATTGAAAAGATGGAACGTCAGGTACAGCGGAAAATACAGGAACAGTATCTGGCAATAGAGCTGGAAAAAAAGGTAAATGACAAGAACTGGATTCTGGAAAATTATCTGAATTCCATCAACCTTGGAAGCAATACCCTTGGGGTTCAGGCAGCAGCACAGCGTTATTTTGGGAAAGATGTGTCAAAGCTGACACTTTCGGAATGTGCGGTTATTGCCGGAATTACAAAGAATCCGGCAGGTTACAATCCCATTCTTCATCCAAAGGAAAATGCAAAGCGCAGAAAGAATGTGCTGGATGCCATGAAAAAACAGGGATATATTTCGCAGAAACAGTATGATAAAGCGATGGCAGATGATGTGTATGGCAGGATTTCCGAACACAATGATGTGAGGGAAGAAACCATGAACACATATTTTGTGGACGCGGTCATTGATGATGTTTTTGATGATCTAGTAAATATCAAAGGCTATTCGGAGTCAGAAGCATACAAGGCAATTTATCAGGGGGGATTGACGATCAAGTCCACACAGAATCTTCAAATCCAGAAAATCTGCGATGAGGAGGTGGCAGACAAAGCCAATTATGATGCGGGTACCAAATATTCATTCTATCTTTCTTTTCAGGTGAAGGAGAAGGATGGTACAATAAAAACATATACCAATCAGACAATGCTTTCCTATTATAAAAAGAAAAACAAAAGTCAGAATTATTCGATCAATTTTACATCGGAGGAGGACTGCCGGGCTGCAATTGCACAGTACGAAAAAGATGTCCTCGGAAAAGGGGACAAGCTGGTAGAAAATTCAGAGTATATTTTCATTACCATGCAGCCGCAGGTGGCGATGACGATCATGGATCAGTCGACCGGTGAGGTACAGGCGATTGTCGGCGGACGCGGAAATAAGGCCGGAAACCGTACCTGGAACCGTGCAACAAAGACCTGCCGGCAGCCGGGATCTACTTTTAAAATCATTGCATGTTATGCGCCGGCACTCGATGCCGGAGGAAAAACGCTGGCATCCGTGCAGGATGATGCACCGCTTACGGTCGGAAATAAAACATACAATAACTACACGCACAAATTCGGAGGATTCACGAGCATCCGGAAGGCAATCACAAAATCCATCAATATTGTGACAGTAAAAACACTTCAGGATATTGGTGTGGATCTGGGATATGAATATGCAGAAAACTTCGGATTTTCCACGCTTACCGATACGGACAGAAACCTTGGAATTTCTCTCGGAGGTCTGACACAGGGTGTGACAAACCTGGAACTTACTGCAGCTTATGCCGCAATTGCAAATCAGGGAGAATATAACGAACCGAGTTTTTATACCCAGGTACTGGATCATGACGGCAACGTTCTTCTTGATAAAACACAGACAAAGGAACAGCATCAGGTAATAAAAGAGGATACCGCATGGCTTCTGACGGATGCCATGAAAGATGTTATGACGAGTGGAACGGGTATGCGGGCTTATTTTGGAACCGGAATGGCACAGGCAGGAAAATCCGGTACGACAACGCTGAACAGGGATGCACTGTTTGCCGGATTTACGCCTTATTACACCTGCGTGGTATGGGGCGGATATGATGATAATTCCATTCAGTCAGCTACGGGATATCCAAAGAATTTGTGGAAAGCTGTGATGAAGCGGATTCATGCGGATCTTAAGGCAAAAGATTTTGAAAAACCTTCCGGAATTACACAGGCTGTTGTCTGTGCAAAATCCGGACTTCTGCCGGAAGCGGATGTCTGTGATAAAGATCCGCGTGGAACGCAAAGTTATACGGAATATTTTGCGAAAGGAACCGTTCCGACAGAGAGTTGTGATCATCATATTTCTCTGCAGATCTGTGAGGCATCCGGAAAAGTTGCCGGAGAATACTGTCCTGCAGATCAGGTTGTGACAAAAACTTATATTGTGGGTGCCGAAAAGGGCTCGGCCGATTACCAGTACTGTGCGACAGAGAAATTCTTAAATGAAACATGCAATATACATGATGCCGAAACGCAGGATGAGGAAAAGCCGGAAGAAGAACCGGCAGATCCGCCGGATGATGCAAAACCGGAAGAAACACATGAACCGGAACAGACACCGGAGAAAAATGAGGAATGACACAAAGGAGAATAGGATATATGCGAGTGGTCTATACCGGAGGAGAGGGTGAAATCACAGAGAAGAAATCCCGTTTTATAGCAACAGTAAAGCCTGTTCAGTCAGAAGAAGAAGCGGTTGCTTTCATTAATGAGACAAAGAAAAAATACTGGGATGCCCGTCATAACTGTTCTGCTTTTGTCATCGGGGAGAGGCAGGAGCTGACGCGCTGTTCGGATGATGGAGAGCCGGCACAGACTGCCGGCCGCCCGATGTTGGATGTACTTCTCCGGGAGAAGATTACGGACGTTGCGGTTGTTGTCACGCGCTATTTTGGAGGTGTGCTGCTTGGAACAGGAGGGCTTGTGCGTGCCTATCAGGCAGCGACACAGGCGGGACTTGCAGCCAGCCGGCTCATTGAAAAATGTAAGGGACAGCAGCTGCTGATTCATACCGATTACAATGGGCTTGGAAAACTGCAGTATTTATTCGGACAAAATCATACCGTGATTCTGGATACGGCATATGAGGCGGATGTCACAATGACAATTCTCGTACCCACGGAACATAAAGAGACACTTCCGAAGGAAATTACAGAACTGACCAACGGATCAGCAGGTCTGGAATGGGGAAAAACCTGCGTATATGCACTAATTGATAAAGAAGTTGTGTTTTTTTGAAAAAATTTGAAAATATGGGTTGACACTTATAGGGGTTCCATGTATAATACCATTTGTTGAGAGACATGAAACACATTGGCCCATCGCCAAATGGTAAGGCAACGGACTCTGACTCCGTCATTTCCAGGTTCGAATCCTGGTGGGCCAGCTGAAAAGCACTACATTATGTAGTGCTTTTTGTTTTATAAAAGATAAGAATAAGAAAGGACACGGTAATGTACGAATTTGACAGCAGAGTAAGATACAGTGAGACAGATGCACAAGGCCGGATGACATGGCTGGCGCTTATGGATTACTTTCAGGATTGCAGCGTATTTCATTCAGAGGCCGTGAACCTTGGTGTGGAAGTATGGACCGATGCACAAAAGGCGTGGATCTTATCTTCCTGGCAGATCTGTCTGAACCGGATGCCGCGGCTGGGCGAACAGATTACGACACAGACATGGGCATATGGAATGAAAGGCTTTTACGGTTACCGGAATTTCTCCATGAACGGCAGGGATGGGGAACGGATGGCATATGCAAATTCCGTATGGGTACTGATGGATACAAAGAAGGGGATTCCGGTCAGAGTGACAAAAGAAATCTCGGATGCATACGGATTGGACCCACAGCTTCCCATGCAGTGCAGCGAGCGGAAAATTATGCTGCCGGAAAAATATGAAGAAAAAGATTCATTGGTCGTTCCTTCTTATTTCATAGATACCAATCACCATATGAACAATACCAGATATGTACAGGTGGCGATGGAATATGTTCCGAAGGAGTTTCGGACAATGGAAGTCCGGGTAGAATATAAAAAAGCTGCGATGTGTAAAGATGTAATTGTGCCGCATGTGACGATAGAAGATCCCCGTGTGACGGTTGCACTGTGTGCGCCGGATGGGCAGCCATATGCAGTTGTTGTTTTTTTGAAAGCGTAGGAAAAAGATGAAATTAGCAGAATATCAGGATTTGTATTATGTAAAAAAAGTAGACTTCGGAGTATATCTGGCAGAGGATATGGGCGGTGAGACACATGTGCTGCTTCCGTCAAAACAGGTGCCGGAAGATGCAAAACCGGGGGAAAAGATAAGGGTCTTTTTATATAAAGATTCCAAAGACCGGCTGATTGCAACAACCAACACACCGAAGCTGACACTGGGAGAATATGCACCGCTTGTGGTGAAAGAAGTTGGAAAGATCGGTGCTTTTCTGGATTGGGGACTGGAAAAAGATCTGTTTCTGCCATATAAAGAGATGACTTCACGGGTAGAAGCAGGAGACGAGATTCTTGTAACCCTTTATATTGATAAAAGCAAGCGGCTTTGTGCCAGCATGAAGGGACTGTACGATCTGCTTTCCAAGGATTCACCGTATCAGAAAGATCAGATGGTAACCGGAAGGGTGTATGAGTTTTCCGATAACTTTGGTGCTTTTGTGGCAGTGGATGATCGCTTTTCCGCAAGAATACCAAATTCAGAGGATCACAGTTTCCTGAAAATCGGAGATGTGATTGAGGCGAAAGTTACTGCAGTAAAACCGGATGGAAAGTTAGATCTTACACTGCGGGAAAAAGCTTATATTCAGATGGACACGGATGCAGAGAAAATACTTGAATTGCTGGATTCCTATGCAGGAGTGCTTCCGTTTTCGGAAAAAGCGAGTCCAGAGGTGATTAAGAGGGAAACCGGATTGAGTAAAGCTGCGTTTAAACGTGCCATCGGACACTTGTATAAAGAAAGAAAAATTACACTGGATGGTGGAAAAATCCGCAAGAGTTTCGTATAATGCAGGTAAAGGCAAAAGGAGGAATATAAAATGAAAAACGTAATCAGTACAGATAAAGCACCAGCCGCAATCGGACCGTACTCACAGGCGATTGAAGTGAACGGAACGGTATACACATCCGGCATTATCCCGGTTGTTCCTGCTACCGGAGAAATTCCGGAAGGATCTGTGGCACAGGCGCAGCAGGCATTTGAAAATCTGTCAAATCTGCTTGAGGCAGCCGGAACCGGAATGGATAAGGTAGTAAAAACCACTGTTTTTATCAAGGAAATGAATGATTTTGCAGCAATTAATGAAGTTTATGCAAAATTTTTCCCGTCACCATTTCCATCCAGAAGCTGTGTGGAAGTGGCACGTCTTCCGAAAGATGTTATGCTTGAAATTGAAGCCATTGCTGTAAAATAAAGAAAAGATCAAAAACGAAAAGAGATCTGTGCATTGCACAGATCTCTTTTGTTGTCTTTGCGGTTCTTTTTCCGGTTAGACGGAAACGTCAATGTTACTTCCTAAATTAGGATAAACAGAGTTCTCCATCATTTTTGCCAGCCCAACACCAAGCGATTCATTCGATGAGATGGCATTGTCAAGCATTTTAATGCTGACGGCATTTGCCAGAGAGCCGGGATCGGAACTGTTTACGGAAAGAAGCGCAGAACTGATACTTGAAATATCCATATGACAGATCTCCTTTTAAAATACTCGGTATACGTGTTTTTCTTTATTACATCTTTATTATGGCATAAATATACGAAAAATTCAATTGAATTCTGTGGATGGAAAAGGGGTTGACACATATCCGTGCCTTTGCTATAATGACAATGTAATAATTGTAACAAATTCGTAATAAAGAAGTACAAAAGTCATTGGAGGCGAAAATGAAACGTAAAACATTATTAAAATTGACCGCATGTGGGTTAGTTGGGGCACTGACCATTGGCAATTTTACTGTAGCAGCTTACGCAGCACCAACTGCTGGAGTCGCAAGCCTTGCTTCCGATATTGCAACAACATCATCTGCACCGACTGCAGGATTTTCACTGGCACTCAGTGAAGTCGCAGAAAAAGTGGAAGATGAGGCAACCGTTGCAAGTGCACAGCCGGAAGTAAAAGAAGTTGAAGCACCAGTTGTAAAGTCTGAGTATGAAGACAAAGCGGTAGCTGTTGTGGAGGATTACGTGAACGTTCGTAAGAAACCAACTACAGACAGCAAGGCTGTAGGAAAATTATATAAGAATAACGTAGGAACCGTCATCGGGGAGAAGGATGGCTGGTACAAAATCAAATCTGGATCGGTAACAGGTTATGTAAAATCTGAATTCGTATCCATTGGTGATGAGAAAAAATTAAAGAAAGCAGGAAGAAGAGTTGCTCTTGTAGAGACAGAGACATTAAAAGTCCGCAAGGGAGCTTCCCAGAAGTCAGAAGTAATTACTCTGGTGCCGGAAGGAGACGATTTGACGGTACTGGATGAGTCAAAGGATGGATGGGCAAGGGTTTCTGTAGATGAAGGCAAAGGCTATGTATCTACAGATTATGTCACATTATCTACAGAATACACATATGCAGAGTCTGCTGCAGAAGAAAAGGCAAGATTACAGAAGGAAAAAGAGGAGCGTGAGGCTGCGGACAGAGCAGCACAGAAAGCGGAGAGCGCATCTCAGACAACCTCTTCAGGCTCTTCACAGTCACAAAGCTCAGATTCTTCCGTACAGGATTCATCAAGCGCATCTTCAACAGGATCAGCGGTTGCAAGTTATGCAGGACAGTTTGTAGGAAATCCATATGTATATGGTGGGACAAGCCTTACAAACGGAACGGATTGTTCCGGATTTGTAATGTCTGTATACGCACATTTCGGTGTCAGCCTTCCACACAGCTCAAGTGCTTTAAGAAGTGTAGGATATGGCGTCAGCACATCAAACATGCAGCCGGGTGATATCGTATGTTACAGCGGACATGTTGCAATCTATGTTGGAAACAATACGATTGTACATGCAAGCAATGCAAGAGACGGTATTAAATATACTTCTCCTGCAAATTACAGAACCATTCTTGCAGTTCGAAGAATTTTCTAACAATTAAGTTAACAAAAGTAACTTTCTT
>OGWW01000360.1_pt1 | contig 31065 bp, 37 predicted proteins | sample 1576131 | NCBI WGS metagenome assembly OGWW01 (sample SAMEA3541576, study PRJEB24748) | human gut metagenome | biome: human gut; feature: human-associated habitat; material: faeces | place: China | collected 2012 | reverse complement strand
TCTCTTTATCAACGCATTACAAAACCTGTTGTTTTGCGTTCTAAAAGCGGCTGTTTTGCACAGTAAAAGCGTAGGTTTTGCATCGCAAAAGAGCCGCTTTCGCAACACCAAAGCGCAATTATCACTTTTTAAAGAAATTATCTTTACAAAGCTAAGAATATTCTTATCATCTGGCACAAGTAATAAAAGAGAAAACTGTTTGCCAAATAAAACATTACTGTCTCTGTATTTGTACACAAGTTTTACAGGCTTTTCACCATTATTATAAACACTTTAGGAAACTTTGTGTAAAATCCTTGCTGATAAGATATTTTTTTGTAACTTTGTTGTCAAAATAGAATATAAAATATACAAAAACGTATGCTTACATTAAAGCTCATCAGTGAGGAAACTGAACGTGTAATAAAAGGTCTTGAAAAGAAGCATTTCAATAATGCCAAAGAGACCATAGAGAAGGTATTGGAATACGACAGAATGCGTCGTGAATACCAGCAAAAACTCGATAGCAATAAGCAACAACAAAATCTTCTTTCAAAACAGATAGGTGGATTAATGAAAGAGGGCAAGAAAGACGAGGCGAACGAAATAAAAAACAAAGTAGCTGAATTGAAAGCTGCTGATAAAGATTTGCAAACCAATATGGAGAAGGCACAAGCCGATATGACCGACTTGCTGCTTACTATCCCCAATATAGCCAATGTAGATGTACCCGAAGGTAAAGACGCTAACGACAACGTTGTAGTAAAAGAAGGTGGCGAAAAGCCAACTTTCGAGGGCGAAAAGCTTTGCCACTGGGATTTATGCGAGAAGTACAACCTCGTTGATTTCGAACTTGGTGTTAAAATCACAGGGGCAGGTTTCCCTATCTACATAGGCAAAATGGCTCGTTTCCAACGTGCATTGGAAGCATTCTTCCTTGAAGAAGCACGCAAAAGCGGTTACTTGGAAGTGCAGCCACCCCTACTCGTTAATCAGGCATCAGGCTTAGGAACAGGACAGTTGCCCGACAAGGAAGGACAAATGTACCATGCACAGGCTGATGACCTATACTTGATTCCAACAGCAGAAGTACCTGTTACAAATATCTTCCGTGATGAAATTCTTGACGAGAAAGCCCTCCCTATTAAGCGTTGCGCTTACTCCTCATGCTTCCGTCGCGAAGCAGGCAGCTATGGAAAAGATGTACGCGGACTCAATCGTTTACACCAGTTCGACAAGGTAGAGATTGTACGCATAGACACTCCGCAGCACTCTTACCAATCATTGAACGAAATGTTGGAACACGTTGAAAATCTGTTGATAAAATTAGAACTCCCCTATCATATTCTCCAATTATGTGGTGGCGATATGAGCTTCACCTCTGCTATCTGCTACGACTTTGAAGTATGGAGTGCAGCACAAGAGCGTTGGTTGGAGGTAAGCTCTGTTTCTAACTTTGAAAGCTATCAGGCAAATCGCTTACATTGTCGCTATCGCCGTGCTGAAGACAAGAAAATAGAGCTGTGCCATACACTGAATGGCTCGGCATTGGCTTTGCCTCGTATAGTGGCAGCCATACTGGAAAACAATCAGACCCCTGAAGGAATAAGAGTACCGAAAGTGCTCGTGCCTTATTGCGGATTTGAAATGCTTGACGACCAAAACTTTTAAGCATTAAGTTTTTATAGTCGCAAATATACGCTTAGCAAGAATAGATAAGAAATCAAAAGCATTATATAGGTTTAAACGAACTTGCCGATACAGCTAAGCGTAAATCCTAAATACAAAAAGAGAGTATAAAATTAGAATCTATAAATAACTTAACCTTTAAAACATGAACAAGATTATCAGCAAAGAACAATTCTCCGAAAAGGTTTTTTGCATCGTTGTAGAAGCACCGCTCATAGCACGCAGCTGCAGGGCAGGTAACTTTATAATAGTGCGCGTAGACAAGAACAGCGAACGCGTTCCTTATACTATTGCTAAAGCTGACCCTGAAAAAGGCACTCTCACCATGGTAATACAAGAGGTGGGACTCTCTTCTACCAAATTGTGCCAACTCGAACAGGGCGACGAAGTACTCGACATTGTTGGTCCATTGGGACAGGCATCGCACATAGAGAACTATGGTACGGTGGTTTGCGCTGGTGGTGGTATCGGTATCGCAGCCATTCTCCCTATTCTGACAGCATTCAAGAAAGCTGGCAACCGTGTCATCTCTGTATTGGCAGGTCGCACAAAAGAATTGGTGATTATGGTAGATGATGTAGCCAAATACTCTGACGAGGTTATTATTATGACCGACGACGGAAGTATGGGTAAAAAAGGCGTAATAACCGTTGGCGTTGAAGAAGTACTTCAACGTGAAAAGGTAGATAAAGTGCTGGCAATCGGCCCTCCTATAATGATGAAGTTCACATCTTTGCTGGCTAAGAAATATGGCATACCAAACGACGTTTCACTGAATACGATTATGGTGGACGGAACAGGTATGTGTGGTGCATGCCGTCTTACCATCGGTGGAAAGACGAAGTTCGTCTGCATTGATGGTCCTGAATTTAATGGCGACCTTGTTGATTGGGACGAAATGTTCAAGCGTATGGGCACCTTTAAAGGCGTAGAGCGCGAAGAAATGGAAAGGAAACAAGACCAGATAGGACATCACCATATAGAAGTAGAAACTACTGAAAGCACGGTAAAGACAGAATTAACTCCTGCGGAAGAAACCAAACAGGCATTCTCTGAACTTGTCGACCGCAACGCTGAATGGCGTACGGAATTGCGCAAGAGTATGAAGCCGAAAGAGCGTACAGCTATTGAAAGGGTGCAAATGCCAGAACTCGACCCTGTTTACCGTGCAACTACACGTTTGGAAGAGGTGAACAAAGGTCTTACAAAAGAAATGGCAATGCGCGAGGCACAACGCTGTCTCGATTGTGCAAAGCCTACTTGCGTGGAAGGCTGCCCTGTAAACATCAACATTCCAAGTTTCATTAAGAATATTGAACGTGGACAATTCCTTAACGCTGCACGTGTTTTGAAAGATACTTCTGCTCTACCAGCAGTTTGTGGTCGTGTTTGCCCACAAGAGAAACAGTGCGAAAGTCGTTGTATTCACTTAAAGATGAACGAGCCAGCTGTCGCTATCGGCTATCTTGAAAGATTTGCTGCCGACTACGAACGCGAAAGTGGCAACATCACATTACCAGAGCTTGCTCCTTCTAATGGTATTAAAGTTGCTGTTATTGGTTCAGGTCCTGCAGGACTTAGCTTTGCTGGCGACATGGTTAAGCGCGGATTTGAGGTTTATGTCTTCGAAGCATTGCACGAGATTGGCGGTGTACTTAAATACGGTATTCCAGAGTTCCGCTTGCCAAACAAAATCGTTGAGGTGGAAGTAGAGAACTTAAGAAAGCAAGGAGTTCATTTCCAAACCGATACAATTGTTGGTAAAACAATTAGTGTGGAGGAATTGAAGCAAAACGATTTCAAGGGAATCTTTGTTGGTTCTGGTGCTGGTTTGCCTAATTTTATGGGTATTCCAGGCGAAAATAGCATCAATATTCTTTCAAGTAACGAGTATCTTACCCGTGTAAACTTGATGGACGCAGCGAACCCAGAGACCGATACACCAATCATTATTGGAAAGAAGGTTGTTGTTGTTGGTGGCGGTAACACTGCCATGGACTCGTGTCGTACGGCAAAGCGTCTCGGTGCTGAGGTTACACTTGTCTATCGCCGCTCATTGGAAGAAATGCCAGCGCGTGTAGAAGAAGTAAAACACGCACAGGAAGAAGACATCAACTTCCTTACGTTACACAATCCGAAAGAATATCTTGCTGACGAAAACGGACGTGTTTGTGGAGCTGTTCTCGATGTTATGGAACTTGGAGAGCCTGATGAAAGCGGACGTCGCAGACCACAAACTACTGGCAAGACCATCACTATCGAGTGCGACCAAGTGGTTGTTGCAGTAGGTGTATCGCCTAATCCGCTTGTACCAAACTCTATTGAAGGATTGGAATTAGGACGAAAGAATACTATCGCTGTAAACGATGGTATGCAAAGTTCTATTCCAGAAATCTATGCAGGTGGCGATATTGTACGCGGTGGAGCTACAGTTATCCTCGCTATGGGAGACGGAAGAAAAGCTGCTCTCAACATGGCAAACGCTTTATTAGAGAAGTAAAAACATAGATATATAAATTAAAAGGAGTTAAAGAGAAACGATTAAATTTTCTCTTTAACTCCTTTTCTATGACAACCAACACACTTCTATTGCTTAAAACAAGATTCTAAAACCTGATACAAAGAAGTAAAAAGCAAGCAAATAAGTAAGTAATAAAAATAAAAAGTCAGGCATTTCTTCTTTATTCTTTATAAAAAGGTGTATCTTTGTAGAATACAAAAAACAATTTACTAAATCTTATAAATTATGGAAGAGAATTATTTTGCTCCATCAGAGTTAATCATTAACGAAGACGGAGGTATTTTCCACCTTCATTTAAAACCACAACAACTGGCAGATAAGGTTATTCTGGTTGGCGATCCAGGGCGTGTTGCTTTAGTTGCTTCACATTTTGACGGAGTGGAATGTGAAGTTAATAATAGAGAATTTAGAACCATAACAGGTAAATTTAAAAACAAACGAATAACTGTATTGAGTACAGGTATCGGTTGTGATAACATTGATATTGTTCTCAACGAACTTGATGCATTGGCTAATATTGACTTTGAAACAAGAAAAGAAAAGACTAACTTCCGACAACTCACTTTAGTACGCATTGGTACTTGCGGAGGTCTTCAGCACAACACTCCTATCGGAACTTTCATAGCATCAGAGAAAAGCATCGGTTTCGATGGCTTGCTCAACTACTATGCAAATCGGGAAAAGTTAGACATTGAATTTGAAGAAGAATTCAAGAAGCAAGTAAAATGGCTGCCACAATTGGGCAATCCATACGTGGCAAATGCAGACAAAGAATTGTTAGAACAAATTGCACAAGACGATATGGTACGCGGTGTAACTATCGCTTGCGGTGGTTTCTTCGGCCCTCAAGGTCGCCGTCTACGTGTTCCATTGGCAGACCCTCAACTTAATGAGAAAATCGTTGAGTTTGAATACAAAGGTCATAAGGTTACAAACTTTGAAATGGAAAGCAGTGCATTGGCAGGTCTGGCACAACACATGGGACATAAAGCCCTAACTTGTTGTATGGTAATAGCTAACCGCCGCCAAAAAGAAGCTAATGTTGGCTATAAGAATACCATTGACGGATTGATTAAGAAGGTACTTGAAAGAATCTAATTTACAGTACCTCTACAAATAAAAACAAAAGAATTAAGGAGTTTTAGCATGCTGCATCAATTGAAACACAACTTGTTTCATTGCACAAGCAACAATGGCTTAACTCCTTAATTTCATTATATAACGCTTTAACTTCCCTCTATAATGCAAGCATACAACAACCTTCTCAACTCTTCTGAAACTATCTGTGCATTGGCAACACAGCCAGGTGGCGCAATAGGTCTAATCAGAGTTTCAGGCAGTAAAGCAATCGAAATCGTGGACTCCATCTTCTCACGACCGATTCTGAACGCCCCCGCCAACACCTTGCATTATGGAGAAATACTCGATAAAGACCATCAAACCATTGACGAAGTGGTTGTTTCAATCTGGCGTGCACCTCATTCCTACACTGGCGAAGACTCGGTAGAAATATCGTGCCACGGCTCAGCATACATCTTAGAGCAGGTCTTACACCGCCTAATCGAAAGTAACTGCCGCCAAGCCAAGCCTGGTGAATACACACAGCGTGCCTATCTGAACGGCAAAATGGACTTATCACAGACCGAAGCCGTTGCTGACCTCATTGCCTCTACCAACAAAGCATCTTACAAACTGGCTCTTTCACAGCTCAAAGGGCACTTTTCATCAGAACTTTCCACACTGCGCAGCCAGCTTCTCAAGATTAATTCGCTTCTCGAACTCGAACTCGACTTCTCCGACCACGAAGAATTAGAGTTTGCCGACCGTACCGAATTGATTGCCCTCTCCGAAGAAATCGACCATAAAGTAACCACTCTCGCACGTTCATTCAAGACAGGACAAGCCCTCAAAAACGGTATTCCTGTAGCCATTATAGGCAAAACAAACGTAGGCAAATCGACTCTTCTTAACCGTCTCCTCCGTGATAATCGCGCCATTGTAAGCGATATTCACGGAACTACCCGCGATATAATAGAAGACACCATCAGTATTAACGGTGTAGATTTCCACTTTATCGACACCGCAGGCATACGCAAAACTACCGACTATGTTGAGCAATTAGGCATCGAACGCACCCTCGCCACTCTCGAAAAAGCCCAAATCGTGCTATGGGTTGTAGACAATGAACCCACCGAAAGCGAGAAAAAAGAAATCCTCGCTCAGTGTACCGATAAGCACTTAATTCTCGTACACAACAAAGTAGACGACCTTACTGAGCCTACAAATCAACAGAACCACGCTGCAACCTCGCACGATTCAACTTATACTTATCACGAAATTGCCATATCAGGCAAATACAACTTGGGTATCAACCAACTTGAAGCCCTAATATATAAGGTAGCCGACTTGCCCGAAATAACAGAAAACACCACTATTGTTACCAATGCACGACACTACGACGCCCTCACTCGTGCCCACGCTTCCCTTCTCCGAGTACAAGAAGCAATGGCAATGAATCTCAGTGGCGACCTTATTTCCGAAGATTTAAAAGACACTATCTCCATACTCGCCGAAATTACAGGCGACCAAATTACCCCGCAAGAAACGTTGCATAACATATTTAAACATTTTTGCATCGGAAAGTAAGGTAGAAAAACGAAAAGTAAATGAAATACAATTCAAGGATAAACACAGCGAAATATCGTGCTTTAAACCAATAAGATATAATTTTTCTAAACGTACGGCAATTTTGCAGTATTTGTATATGAATTGTCGTTTATTTGTTGTTACTTTGTTGCTTGAATATCGAACAACAAATCAAGCAACAAATTACAATGAAATCTAAAGAGCCAATAAAGCTGCGCCAGCGCAAGACTTCTTCGGGGTTGATAAGCCTGTATTTGGATATTTATCTGAATGGGCGGCGTTCCTACGAGTATTTGAAATTATATCTTGTGCCCGAAAAGACACGGGTGGACAAGGAAAAGAACAGACAGACATTATTGCTCGCCGATGCTATCCGTGCAAAGCGTGTTGTCGAACTCCGTAACGGACAGTATGGGTTCAAGCAACATCAGACTTATAATGTCCGCTTCTTTGACTACTATCGTGCTCAATGCGAAAAGCGACTTGGAACGGAAAGCAGGAGCAATTGGGGTAATTGGTATTCGTGTTTACATCATCTAAAGAAGTACGAGAAAAGGGAAAACATCACCTTTGATGAGATAACGCCCGAATGGGTACAGGGTTTCAAGGATTACCTCGAAAATGATGCTGTCGCTTGGGGACACGATTACCGTAAGCGGATAAAAGATAAGCCACTTGCCCGCAATAGCAAGCTGTCATATTTCAATAAGCTGCGGGCGTGTCTTAACCAAGCCTACGAGGAACAGGTGATACACACGAACCCGATGCGTGGTATTGAGGGGTTCAAAGCAGAAGAGGGCACACGTATGTACCTTACTTTAGATGAGGTGAAATTACTTGCACAGACACCCTGCGACTATCCTCGTATAAAAGATGCGTTCCTTTTTTCTTGTCTTACAGGATTGCGCAGAAGCGATGTTGTTAATCTGCGCTGGGGCGATGTGTTCCAACAAGGAGAGTTCACACGTATTATATTCAAGCAAAAGAAAACATACGGACAGGAGTATCTCGATATAACGGCAGAAGCAGCGAAGCTGATGGGTGAACGTGGAAAACCCGAAGATAACGTTTTCACGGATATTCATTCGCCTACCTGTACCAACACAGCTATAAAGCTATGGGTTGCAAGGGCGGGAATACCAAAAGAGATAACATTCCATTGCGCCCGCCATACATTCGCTACTATGATGTTGGATTTGGGTACGGATATTTACACAGTGTCAAAGCTGCTCGGGCATCGTGAACTATCAACAACACAGATATACACAAAGGTACTTGATAAGAACAAGCAAGCAGCCGTTGCGGCTATTCCATCTATATTAAGACAAGACGCTGAAAATCAATAACATACTATTTTATTAACAATGTTTAACCTTGTTACATTCAAAATATTATGTATTTTGTTTTGAATATTAAAGAAAAGTGCTTATATTTGCAATATAATAATTAAATAAACAACAAAAAAGGTGAGACACACCACAACAACTGTAAAAAAGAAATGAAAAATTCAACACTGCACACTTTCAAGCTTAAATACACAAAGACAATAGGTAAGCAAGGACACGAAAGAATGAGGAAAAACGCAGATTACCGCAGAACATTTGGCAATATACCTGTAATGCAGGCATACGCACAGTTCAAAGCTGAACACGATGCAAGAATGGCAAAATACGAAGAGTTGGAAAAGAAAATATCAGCGTTTGAAAAGTTCTTAGAAAGCGAAAAAGCAAACTACCAACAAAGCAATAAGAGTGAAAGCCGCTACTACTATTACAAAGGCAACAAATACCGCTTTAGCGCACACGTTTATCCAACAGGAAGTATGACAGACTACACAATGGGTGTTTACGACCTTTGCGCCGACAAAGAATTGATATATGAAATAGAAAAAGAATTGAATATGAATTTCTAAAAATAACGGAGGGACAACCCCTCCAATAAAAAAAACAACGATTATGAAAACAGTAAAGGATTTAACTTGGGAGTATGATAAATATTCAAAAACAAACCCAAACGTGTCAGCTTATAAAAGCAAAAAAAATAGAACCTTTGTAAAAGGTGTTGAGGGCGATTTGGGCTATTATAGAATACATTATTTCAAGAATGAACAAAAGAAATACTTCCTTAGTGGCGGTGTAGAAGACTTGTATCAAATGCCATTCAATACATTAACAGAGGCTAAAGAATACGCCCAGAAGCATTTCGAGAAAGAATTGGCGCAGTATCTTCCAACTTTAACTTTTAAATGGAGAAAGGGCGAGGACGATTGGGACTTATTCGATAGTATTGTTATACCCTCGATGAGGGTAGCGAACGAGGAATTAATTCCACAATATTTTGTCGAAAGTAAAGCGTTCCCTATATTCGGGTATTACATCTTTGCCAGACCACAAAGTTGTTATTATTACGCCGAAGACGCAATAGGGCGAGCAGACACAGAGGAAGAAGCTCAAAAGAAAGTAGAAAGATGGTACAAAAGGCAGTTAATAAAATTATTTTATAATGAATAAATATATTATACAAAAGAGTACCCAACCCAACAAGTGGGTGCTGACTGATAATGAAAATGGTGTGGTTATCGTTTTCGATGACGGGTATTTCAACGAAACGCAAAAGGTAACGATGTTGGAAGACGCACCGAAGCTGTCGCCTACTGATTTAGCTCGTATTATGAGCGAGCTTGGAAAGTGGGGCGCAAGGCATCACGGGGATAAGATGTTTAGAAATGTTTACGGATTTCAATACTCGGAAGATAACGAGCATTTGTATCTATATCGCCGTAATTCTCCCCGTTGGAGGTTGGAAATAGAGAATGGTAATATAACAGATAAAAAGAAACTCGCAGCATCTTTGCATAAGGCGGCGGAGTTCTTGATTAAAGGAGACAACAAATGAGAAAGACCGACGAAGCAAAGAAAGAGGAAGTTATCCGCCTTTATAATGAGCATAATTACACGATAAAACAAATAATGAAAAAGACAGGCGTGCGCTCGGAACAAACTATATATGCCATATTAAATGAAGCGAAGATACCACGCCTAAAGATACGCAAAGCGGTAAAGCACTTAACGATAAGTGTCGATAAAGACTTGGCTTCTTACATAGATAAAGAACGCCCAAAGAATATTTCTAAATGGGTATGTGATATGGCTAAGGCGGGATATTTGAATTTGCATAAATAATAGCTTTACTTATTATTTATAGGCAATATCTCTAATATCTCTCCCCTACCCGTTAATAGCCAGTCAGCCGATACGCCATATTCCTCGACAAGATATGTCAGCCAAGCGGGCTGAAAAATGTCCTTTGACATATCTTTTTCGAGGGTATTCATATTCCAACGATTCACATCAAATTTAGTGGTAAATGTTTTCTTGCCTCTTATTTTCCTATGCTCTTTCAAATAGTATAGAGCTTTAAAGAAACGTTCAATTATTTTTTGGCTGTCGGGCGTTTGCATAACTCGTCTGATTTGGCGTTTGCTTTGTCGAATTTGGCGTTTAAATCGTTTTCTCGTTTACTTGCCTGCTGTTTCCATTTTAAAAGCGTGTCGGGGCTGAAAAAGGGTAATCTACGTGTTGTTATAGCTTGCTCGTATTCGTGTAGTTCTTCGGGCGACATAAATGGTATGTATTTCTCAATTTCAAGTGCCGCCTGTATATGCGCGAACGCTTCCCGTTGAAGATTTGATACTTTACCAGCTTCTAACATTTCACCTTGCCCCAGTAATAACCAACGGGCATTTATTTCGGGGAGCGTTGATATGATTGTCAATACGGGTTGCAGCCCGAAGTTCTCACCTCTTAATAGCTTGGCAAGGTACTGTGGTGTCCACCCGCACAAAGCAGCAAACTCTGTCTGTCGCCCACCCGTCTTATATTGCAGTATTTCTTGTAAGCGGTTATTCATTCTCAACTTTCTTTATTTTAATGTCTGAATTTAGTATAAATGTGCCTAAATCAATGTAATCGATAGAAGATTTGCTTGCAAAAAATCTATCTTCTTTATCCCACTCGTGAACAATACCGCTAACATAATAAGTTGCATCTTCGTCTAATTTAGCAGCCATTTCGTTATCAACCTTGCCAAGAACTCTAATAATAATATCTGTTATTAAGTGTCTGTCATTGTCTTTCTTTACATCTGAATAGCAGGTAGTGGCATCAAATATAACAACGCAACTGTCTTTATCCTCTATTATCTTGGAAATTCTGAATGTTACGCCTTCTAATATAGGCGCATTTTCTTTTATACTATTATCAACATATTTATCAACCTCTTTTGATACTTCTTTCCTAACCAATTCATTTGAATGATAGTTGGTGTTTTGCGAAATAATACTATCTGTCCATTTAACAATGAGTGCTTTGTCTTTAGCAGGCTTTGCGCATGCTGCCAATATAAATAAAGCAAAACTAAATAAATAACACTTCTTCATAATATGTTCTCCTTTATATTGTTATTATTCATTTCTTCTCTAATAATGTTATAAGCCTATCTATTTGCTCTTGCGCTTTAGATACGAGCTTTCTTTGTTCAGCTATCTCTTCAATGGTCATTCCTAACAATTTACTACTTTTTGCAGCCTTTTCGCATTCTGCATAGTTGTTAGTAGTGTTATTATTTGTTGTATTCGTTGTTGTGTTAGACGAATTATCTTCTGCCCCTATATTATTAATTATTTCTCCTGAGTTGGTATCTACTATTTGAGCAATATCTATATTTTTTGTGAACATTCTTTCTTCACCCGTCTTAATCCAAATTTTGTTTATATTCTTATCAAGAGAGCACAAGGCGTTCAAGAATTTTTCAGATAGCGGAACTTTGCCATTTATAATTTGAGAAAATGAAGATTTCGTATAGCCAAGCCTCTCGGAAAGGGCTTTTTCACTCTCTGCAATCTCGTTAAATATAAGCCAATTAATGACTTTCTTTAATCGCATCGTAACGTCATTCATTTTCTTAAAATATATTAAAATCAAAACTTTAATTCGATTTTGCTTTTTTGAAAGCAAAACTTTGTTTATATTTGCATCGTTTTTACGAAATAATAACTGAACAAAGATACAGAAAAATATTTAAAATTAAAAATATCGAAAACTGAAAGGTTAAATAATTAATAATATTTAATAAATGAGCAAAGTTAGAATTTTCAAGACAGATTGCCAAAAGGAACGTGAAGAGCGAGATTTGGCTATCTACAAAGAGTATGAAGAGCTTACGTCTGTTGATGGGCAAAGCAAAGTGCTCGTAGTAGAGCACTTGATGAAGAAATACGGCATTCATAGCCAAAGTACTATCTATGCCATACGCCACCGCATAGAGGTAAAAAAAAGAAAGGAGGCTGCCGTATGAATATGAAAAAGCTAATAGTACAATGGGCGTTTCTTACTTTCCTTTTTACCATTGGTTCGCTCGCCTTTATTCTTTTTGCAGGCGAAGAAAGCCCCAACACAGCAACCCCTCTCTCAATAGAGAAGTGGTTACTGATAAAGATAGGCTCGGCACTTATGATAGCTTTCTGTATATGGGCGGGGAACTTCCTTTACAATAAGGGATATTTACCCGAGCACATAGGCAAAATATTAAAAGAAAGTGAGGAGGAATGACAATGAGTGAGCAGGCACTACAAGAAATGAATGCCAAGCTGGATAGAATGGAACGCCTTACAATGATAGGCGCAAAGGAAGTATTAGACCTCGATGAGGCTGTGATGTTTACAGGGCTTAGCAAGGGGCATATTTACCGCCTTACAAGTGAGCGACAAATACCGCACTATAAAAAATGCCGCAAGTTGTATTTCAATAAAAAAGAGCTTACAGAATGGCTGCTTGCGGAGCGAGTAGATACCGCCTCTGATATATCAAGCCAAGCGGCAACTTACGTAGCAATACACAGATAATAAGCAATGCCCGAAGCTGATAGAGGGCAAAAATAAATATCAAAACAATGGATAATGAAATCATCGAAGTAAAGCAGGCTGATATGCTTCAAGCTATCAACCGTGCTGAGGTGGACGTTCAAATAGCCACCGCAAAACAGTATCCAAGAGACATTAACGTCGTATTGAACAAGATTGCGACGTATGCCACGATGGATAGGGAAACAGCAGAGGATTGTTTCTATCAACTCAAGCGAAAGGACGCTAAAGGCAACGACTCTCTCATAGAGGGCTTATCGGTTCGTATGGCGGAGATTATTGCGGGTTCGTGGGGTAATATCCGAGTACAGACACGCATCATCGGTAATGATGGGCGAATGATAACGGCACAGGCTATATGCCACGACCTTGAAACGAACTTCGCCGTAAGCAAGGAAGTAAAGCGCAGTATTCTAACAAAGAATGGGTATCCTTTTTCACAGGATATGCAAGTAGTAACGGGCAATGCTGCCGCTTCAATTGCTTTCCGCAACGCTGTATTAACGGTAATTCCAAAAGCGGTAACGAGGCGTATCATAAATGATGTTAAGAAAGTTGCACTCGGGCAGGACATAGACCTTGAAAAGAGGCGCAAGGCTATCATCGAGTATTTCGGTAATCTCGGTGTTACGGAACAACATCTTTTTGATTACCTCAACATAACAAAGATAGAGGAAATCGACAAGGAAAAGGTATTTGAACTCCGTGCCACTGCCAACGCTATAAAGGAGGGTACAACAACGGTACAGGAAACGTTCATACGCCCCGCCGTTGAAGCTAAGAAACAAGCTGCTGGCGAAAAAGCTGCAAAGACGGCACAGGACAAGGCTGCCGCTGCGATTGCACAGGCAACAGGAGAACAAGCCCCTGCCCCTGTTGAGGCTGCTCCCGCAGGTGTAGACCCCGAAACAGGGGAAATCAAAGACGGCACTCAACCTCAAGAAAAGAAAACACAAGGTAAAGGAACATCAATAACAACGGGAAAATAACAACAATTATGGAAATAAATAAAGAAATATTGCAGGCATTATACGAAACACTAACGAATTATCCTGCTGTGTCAAAAGAACAAGTTATTAACGAGTTCAACAAAGCATTCGGAAAAGACTTTTTCAAGAACAATGATACCGAGGAGAAAGATAGTTCAGAAGAAGCTGGAGTTTCCGCAGAACTAAAAGATATTAAAGAAAAAGTTCAATATTGGTATAAGCAAGATAAAGACAACAGGAGTGTCTTATGCATCGCTACCGAGCAGCTTGAAAAAGAAGATCCCACAATATGGGTATCTCTTTTAGGTAGCGATAAGAATATCGTATGTGGTATTGCTGAGGTTTTTAGCAATGAAGAATACGAAAAAATTCCAACGCTAATAACCAAAGCTGTACAATTATCAATTTTCGGCGATGCAATGAATTTCATATTTAGAAAGGAGGACGAGTAATGAGTAATACTATTATAAGACCAAAAGACAGAACAGAATGGCTCAAATATCGTGAAAGCGGTATCGGGAGCAGCGAGGTAGCGACTATCATAGGGTTGAACCCTTGGGAAACTCCTTATCAGTTGTGGAGGCGCAAGTTGGGACTTGACGCACCTAAGCAGGAAAACTTCGCTATGAAAGCGGGGCACTACCTCGAAGATGCGGTAAGCCTCCTTTGGCAAGATGAGACAGGTAACGAGGTTATCAAGTCATCGGCAGGAGATTGGCTAATACAAGATAACGAAAAGAAGTATTTGCAAGTAAGCCCCGACCGCACATATTGGTTGGCTGATATGCCGCACAATGGAGATAACAAAGGTATTTTGGAATGTAAGACAACACAGAAGACCATTGACGAGGACGACATTCCTAAACATTGGTTCTGTCAAGTGCAATATCAATTGGGCGTAGCAGGCTACCAGCAAGGTTCGTTGGCTTGGCTTACACAAGGCAGGAGTTTTGGATATAAATACCTCGCATTTGTGCCCGACTTCTATGCTTGGATAGTAGAGGAAGTCGATAAGTTTTGGATAGATAATATTCAGGGCAAACAAGAACCTACCGCAGCTAACGTGCAGGATATACTATTGAAATACGACCGCCATATAGACGGAAAGATTATTGAGGTGAACGATGAGATTTTCGCCGCTTACCAAGACTTGAAAGCCGTTAAAGATGAGTTATCCGCCATTGAGGAAAAGAAAGCCGCTTTAGAGGAAAAGATAAAGCTCGGCTTCGGTGATGCAGAGGCTATCAGTTATGAGGGGCAGACACTTGCAACGTGGAAAGCTCCAAAGCCGAGCAACAAGTTCGACGCTAAGGCTTTCACGGCGGCACACCCCGACCTTGCCAAAGAATACACGGTACAGACACAGGGGGCAAGACGTTTCCTGTTGAAATAACAACGAGGTATGGTAACAATAAGCAATTCTCAATGCGAGCAGATAATACGATATTTGAAAATTCTTTGCGAATGCCTTAATGACAACAACACTAAGAATTACAATGTCAAGCGTCTGTCTCGAAAATTGATAAAGCAGCTTGAATAAAAGATATCGAAACAGCAGAAAGTTCTACCATAGTAAATTAGTATGATGCGCTCCGAATACGGGAGGAAACACCGAAAGGCTTCCAACGCTCTGTTGTGCGTGGTTATCCCTACGGTTCGGAGTTTTCAATAAATAAAAGATGATAACGCTAAGAGATAACCAACAAGAGCCGATAGATAAAGCTATATCGTTCTTTAAAGAGCCGAAGCCGAAGCCGAGCTTGATAGTATTGCCGACAGCTTGGGGAAAATCTATCTTGACGGCTTTCGTTGCCAAACATACGAATGATAGGCTGATAGTTCTGCAACCCTCAAAGGAGCTACTCGAGCAGAACTACAAAAAGTATATGCATCTTTGCAACGGCTTTGCAAACGTAGGCATTTACAGCGCATCATTCGGTCGAAAGGAGATAGCGCAGGTAACCTATGCCACCATCGGCTCGATAAAGTCGATAGGGGCAAAATTCAAGGAATTAGGCTTTACAAAGATATTGATAGATGAGGCGCACCTATACCCACGTGAAGCGGATAGCATGCTTGGCTCTTTTTTAAAGGATAGCGGGATAACGCACGTGCTCGGCATTACGGCAACGCCTGTAAAATTGCAGACGAATAGAGATTTGAACGGCAACACGTTTTCAAAGCTCGTAATGCTTACATCACGGAGCAAAAAGGGCAATTTCTATAAAGAGATTATCCACGTTGGACAGGTGCAAGAAATGGTGCAGCTTGGGTATTGGTCGCCGCTTAAATACGAGGCTGCGGGCTTTGATGACAGCAAACTTGTATTTAATACAAGCAAGTCAGAATATACCGAAGATAGCGTAAAGCTCGCCTATGATGCCAATGGCGGCACGCAGGCTATTATCGATGCTCTTGATAGGCATACAGACAGACAGCATATATTAGCTTTCGTTCCCTCTGTGCAAGATGCGATAGAGCTATCGGAACGATACCCCAATTCGGCAGTAATATATGGCGATATGGATAAGCGGCAGAGAGCTGATACCATAGAACGTTTCAAGGCAGGAGAAGTACGTGTAATATTCAATGTTAGGGTACTTTCAACGGGGTTCGATTATACAGGCATAGATTGCATTGTATTAGGTATTTCCACAGCGTCAATCGCCCTGTATTATCAGATAATAGGACGTGGCACACGTATAGACCCCGATAAGAAAGATTGCCTAATATGTGATTTCGGGGGCAACGTTGTTCGGTTCGGAAGAGTTGAGGATATAACATTTGAGCATGGAAAGCTATGGCGAATGTTCGGCACAGGCGGGAGGCTGCTTTCGGGAATACCTATTCACGACATAGGGAAGTACACCCGAAAAGATACGCAGACGCTTGATGCTAAAGCGAACGCCCCTATCGAGATAATGCCTTTCGGGAAATACAAAGGAACAAAGATAGCTGAAATTCCTCTTAATTACAGGCAGTGGATGGTGCGTGCTTTCGATTGGAACCCACGCAATGAAAAGCTCCGAAAATCAATAATAGCAACAATGTAAAGGTATAGCATACTATGGGAAGACCTACAAAAGAAAATGTCGACTACTATCCGCACTTTGTAAAGAGCGGAAGAACTGTTTTCATACTTGAAAGCAAGTATGGAAATGACGGGTACGCCTTTTGGTTTAAGTTGCTTGAATTGCTCGGCGATGCAGAGGGGCATTTCTATGATTGTTCGATACCCAACAACTGGGCTTATCTCCTTGCCAAAACTTGCTGTAATGAAGATACGGCAAGGGAAATAATAAATACCCTATTGTCGCTCGGAAAGATAGACAAAGAGCTGTGGGAGGGCGGGCAAATCATTTGGTGTCAGAAATTCGTTGATAACATTTCAAACGTCTACAAGATGCGCCGTGTTGAAGCCCCCACACGTCCGACTTTGCCTAATAACGGGAAGCAAGGGGTAAAGGTTTCTATAAAAGAAACGCCAACAGGTAAGGAGTTTCTACATAAAGAAAACGCCATAGAAGAGAAGAGTAGAGAAGAGAAAAGAAAAGAAGAGAAAATATCATATCCTTATCAGGATATTGTCGCCCTGTGGAATTCCACTTGCGGAGAATATTTACCCCGTGTGAAGGCACTTAGTGAAAGTAGGCGACAGAAAATAAAATGCCGCCTTATCGAGTTCGGCGGTAAAAGCAAAGAAGAATGGCTGACGCACAGTAAAGAGCTATTCGAGCGTGTTATATCCTCCGATTTCCTACGGGGAAACAATGGCACGGGGTGGACGGCAACCTTTGATTGGATATTTGATAACCCGAAGAATTGGGTAAAGGTCGTAGAGGGCAACTACGATAACAACAGAGGTGCGAAAGGCTCGCAACATCAACAGCGCACTAAAGCAGGTATAACGCTCGGCGTTGGCGAATACATAGACAACAACACGGGGCGACGCACATACGGCACGGGTAAGGCAACAATACCCGACAACGCACCCGCCCGACCATCGGAGCGGCACAGTTGGGACGCGGCAAGTAGTAGCTGGATAATTATTTAATCGAAATAAAGCCGTATGATATGCGAAAATCTTTCTTACAGTAAAAGATACGCAAAAACGATTTCAAGCCCACACAGCACGAGGAAACAACCAAATTCAAAGCCTTAACGGCTAACAAGATATAACAGAATGAAAGATTACAGTGATTTCGGTATAAATATACCTCACGGAAAGAGGGGCGGAAAGGTGAAAACCTTTTGCCCTAAATGCCATAACCAACGACACGATAAGCGGGACAAGAGCTTATCTATTGATTTGGATAAGGGGCTTTGGAATTGCCATTATTGCGGTTGGGGCGGTACGCTATCAGAAAGCACCTACGACCCCTCACCCGAAGGCAAGCGGCGATGGATGGAGCAACAACCATGGTATCAACGCACGAAGATGAGGCAAAAGCCTGCATATAAGAAACCTCAACCCCGCCCCATAACCCCGATTTCAGATAAGGCGAAAGCGTGGTTCAAAGGCAGGGGGATAAGTGAAGAAACGTTGCTTGCATTGAAAGTAACGGAGGGTAGCGAGTGGATGCCGCAAAAGAACGGGCAGGCTAATACTATTCAATTCAATTACTACCACAACGGGGAACTCGTAAACACGAAATTCCGCACAGGTGATAAATGCTTCAAATTGGTTAGTGGCGCAGAGCTTCTACCGTACAACATTGACGCTATCAAAGGACAAAAAGAATGCATCATTTGCGAGGGCGAAATGGACGCCTTAACGTTTTACGAATGCGGACGAACAGACGTAGTAAGCGTACCTAACGGAGCGAATGCCAACCTTGATTATCTCGATGACTACATAGAGGAATATTTCGAGGATAAGGAAACGATATACATCGCATCGGACACAGACACCAAAGGGGTCTTATTACGTGATGAGCTGTTGCGCCGCTTCGGTGTAGAACGCTGCCGAGTATTGGAATACGGGGAGGGGTGTAAAGATGCCAACGAACACCTTATGAAATTTGGAAAGGAAAGCCTGTTACAATGCATCGCCAACGCCCCCGAGATAAAGATAGACGGCGTATTCACCGTACAGGATTTCGAGCAGTCGCTTGACGCGCTATTTGAGAATGGTTGGCAAAAAGGTGTTACAATAGGACACGACAATTTCGATCGCCTTTGCTCATTTGAAACGAAACGTCTGTGTGTCGTTACGGGTATTCCTGGAAGTGGCAAAAGTGAATTCATCGATGAAATAGCCGAGCGACTGAATATGCGTTACGGTTGGCGATTTGCCTATTTCAGTCCCGAGAATGCTCCCCTCTCCTATCACGCCTCAAAGCTGATAGAGAAATTCACTGGCAAACGCTTTAGCCGACAGACAATATCATATCCCGAATACAAGCTGGTAAAAGAGCACATAGAGCAAAATTTCTACTTCATAGCCCCGACGGATAATTACCGAGTGGATAACATTCTCGAAAAGGCGAAATATCTTGTCCGCCGACGTGGTATTAAAGCCCTTGTTATCGACCCATACAACAGGCTTGAAAGCGAACAGGGGACACGCAACGAAACGCAGTATATCAGCGAATTGCTCGATAAATTAACGAACTTCGCACAGCGCAATGACTTATTGATAATACTAATGGCACACCCTACGAAGCAACCTAAGAACAAAGACGGAGTAGTGGAAGCTCCAACGCTATACGATATTAGCGGATCGGCGAATTTCTTCAACAAAGCGGATTTCGGCATCGTCGTACACCGCAACAGATTAGAAAATACCGTAGAGGTAAATATTCAAAAGGTGAAATTCCGACACCTCGGACAATGCGGCACGGCTCTCTTTAAATACAATCTCAACAACGGAAGATATACGCCTTTCACGAACGGCATAGAGCCAGCGTGGGATAACGAAAATCACTTACAAGAGGAGATACGACGGAGGCAACAGGAGGCTGACGAGGCAGCAGCATTCGATTTTACCAAGATACCCGAAGAGGAATGTCCTTTTTAACATATAAAAATACAAGCAATGAAAGATATAGAGCTTTACAACGATAGCTTCCAAAATTACAAAGGCTATCAGATACCAAAGGCGCAGCTGATATTAACGGACGTGCCTTACAATCTCGGCAATAACGCCTATGCAAGCAACCCTACGTGGTATAAGGGTGGCGATAACAAGAACGGCGAGAGCGCAAAGGCGGGCAAAAAGTTCTTCGCATCGGAGAATGAATTCAGACCTGCCGAATTTATGCACTTTTGTTCTAAGATGCTGATAAAAGAGCCGAAAGGCACGGGGAAAGCCCCCTGTATGATAATGTTCTGCGAATTTGAGCAGCAGTTTCAATTCATAGAGCTTGGTCGGAAATATGGACTGAATAAATACATCAACCTCGTATTTCGTAAGAACTATTCGCCACAGGTATTGAAAGCGAATATGAAAATTGTAGGCAACTGCGAATACGGCGTGTTGCTTTATCGTGATAAATTGCCGAAATTCAACAATGACGGGCAAATGGTATTCAACTGTATGGAATACCCTCGGGATACGGACACGCCGAGAGTACACCCGACACAGAAAAGCGTCCCGCTGCTCGAAAGGTTAATCGAGATATTCACGGACAAAGGCGACGTGGTGATAGACCCGTGTGCGGGCAGCGGTACAACTTTACTTGCCGCCGCCAACCTCAACCGAAAGGCTTACGGATTTGAAGTTAATAAGCAATTTTGCAAGGACGCCGAAGCAAAGGTGTTGAGGAGGGTACAAAAGAATTTATTTGTATAAAGAAAATAAACAATCAAAATTATGAACAGAGAAGAAATTACAGCAGAATTACATAAATTTTTAGCATTTGTGAAGAAGAAAAAAACCATTGATTGGGAACAACGACGCTACGAAATAGCAAAAGACGTATTGGCTAATATACCCGCTAATATACCCGCTAATTATCCCGAATCATTGGAAACAAAAATAAGTATCGCAGTAATGCGTGCTGATGCGCTAATCAAAGAGCTGAAAGGAGGTAAGGAATGAAAGAATACAATAAAAGAACATGGCTTAATAGAGATACTTCTCCATCAACAGGCAACGTTGTGTGCTTTGACGGAAATATCACGTGGCATGGTGAAGTTATCAGAAGTCCTTTCTTGCAGATTTCCGATTGCAATTGGGCAGTTCGCTTGCATAAAACGGAAGATGATACAATAGAAGATTTCATAGAGAAAATGAAACTCTTGAGAAATGAATTAGACGAATTTATTTTACATTTAGAAGAAAACAAGTAGTATGAAGAAGATAATGTTTAACGACACGTACCTCCTCACGCAGGCGGTGCTGAATAGAACAAAGACAATGACAAGGCGGTTGCTGAAAGATAATGTACCGCTTGGTAATTGGGAGGAAACAGCAAAACACCTGCCATATAAGATTGGCGAAGTTGTGGCAATTGCGCAATCTTATCTTGATATAGGAAACCCTCAATTTGATAAATTCGGACACGATGTCGCAGGGAACACCAATAAAATGTTCGTTCGTGCTGATTTGATGCCCCACCATATCAAGATAACCGATATTAAGGTGGAGCGACTACAGGATATATCAGATAACGACTGCTTATGCGAAGGGATAAAGTTCAGATATGTAAATATGAACTTTGGGAACTCACTAACACGTGAGGATTATTACTATGAATACCTTGATAGGTATGGCGAAAAGGATTATTACGGAACAAATTCTCCAAAGAATACTTTCTCAATACTTATTGATAAAATATGCGGATATGATACGTGGGAGAACAACCCATTCGTGGTTGCGTATAGTTTTGAATTAGTAGATTAATGTATGGACGAATTAAGAAGAGAATATATCATTCCTGTGCATTTAAATCATGCGGAAATGATTGATTGTAGTTATCTATACAACAAAAAGAGTAAATCGCGTGCAGGCTCAACGCCACACGCAAGTAAAAGAAAACGAAAAAAGAGAAAGTGAGAAATGAAGATAATAAGAAATCGCATTATCCCCTGTAAAGGGTTCACAGCGATAAATCTCTTCGGAGTGGTGTTCATACGGAAAGAAATACTACCGCAACATGACATCACCTTGCACGATTGGGACAAGATGCTCAACCACGAAATGATACACACCGCACAGATGAAAGAACTGCTATATGTGCCGTTCTATCTGCTATACGGTATCGAGTGGCTGATAAGGTTTGCAATGTACAGGAATGCAAAGAAAGCCTACCGCAACATATCTTTTGAAAGGGAAGCATACGACAACCAAGACAATTTTGGGTATATAATAGATAAGTATCGGAAACCCTATGTTTTTATTAAGTATTTGAAAACAAGGAAGTTAAAAAGATAACAACGGAACACGAATACGTGAACACGAATACTTCAAACATTTAAAAAACAAGTTATTATGGCAAATTATGGTATCAAAATCGACCTCTTGAAATTGAAAGGGGCATTTATGAAAAATTTACAAGGGAAGACAGCAACTAAACGCTGTATTATTATCCCCGTCGATGACTGCGACGGCATCTATCTCGGCGAAAAGGGCTGTTATCTGAATATGACGGCTATCGAGATGCAAGAACCGAAGTACATCGATACCCACTGCATCAAGGTGAACTTACCCAAAGAACAGAGGGAGGCGATGTCAGAGGACGAACGCAACGCAATACCTATACTCGGCGGATTACACGCAGTAGAGGCGAAGCAAGCAACGATGCCTGTAAATGGGACACTCGGAGAGGACGCATTCCCTCCTGGCGAAGATGACCTGCCTTACTAAAATACTAACAAGCAGGCAAGGGACACACCGCCAGCATACTTATCGGGGGCGTTTTCTGCTCCCGATTTGTTGTTCCGTGTGTTTTCAAGCCCGCACAACCGCTTAAAAAGAATGGATAAACAGACTATTAAGACAGCAAAGAAAAGCCGACAGGCGGCAAAAAAGACGCAAATAAGGGACGTTTTCACTGTTATTTGCAAGACCGATTTAGGGGTTGAGTGCGTAAAGGAATACAAGTTTCACCCCGAAAGGCGGTGGCGGTTTGACTACGCAATACCCGAACACAAGATAGCCCTCGAAGTGGAGGGCGGAGTATGGACGCAGGGCAGGCATACACGCCCGCAGGGCTTTCTCGGTGATATAGAAAAATACAATCAAGCAACATTAATGGGGTGGCGTGTATTCCGAACGACTCCCACAGAATTGTATTGCACCGCAACGGTAAAATTGCTAAAAATGGCTATAAATACCCCTTTTTTAGCTCAAAAGTGATTATAATATAAACATTTTTGCTATTTTTGCAGTAAATAACAACAATAACAATAATATGATAAAATTTTCAGAGTACGTATCACTCGGACATCCCGACAAGATAGCAGATTATATATCGCAGTACCTATTGGATAGATACATAGAGCAAGACCCTATGACACGGTACGCCGTGGAAGTACAAATAAAGGGTAACAAGGTTGTACTCGGTGGCGAGATTACCTCAAACGCCTATTTCAGTGAAAATATGATAACCGTATTTGTGCGGCAGGCGGTGTGTCAAATAGGCTATACGAAAGCCTATCAAGAGTTTTGGGGACGTAAAAACACAATATGCGGCGAAAACCTTTCCGTAACCGTGAATATAAGCCAGCAGTCCCCCGATATAGCGCAGGGACTGACAGGCTGGGGAGATCAAGGTATATTCTTTGGTATGGCGACAAACGACCCCGAAAACTGCGGTATGCCATACGACCACACCATAGCCAAGCGACTGTGCAAGGTACTGTTTGAGAGCGGTGTCGGTGGGCTTGACATCAAGACGCAGGTAGTTACCGAAGACAACGCCATGAAAAAGGTTATCGTCGCCATACCTTTGTTACACGAGGCAAATATCGACACGGTCAAAGGCATTGTTTGGGCAACGATAGATGGCGACTACGAACTGATTGTGAACGGCACAGGGCGTTATATGCAGCATTCCACTATCGCCGATTGCGGAACAACAGGGCGTAAACTTGCTGTGGACTTCTACGGAGGTAATTGCGTTATAGGTGGAGGCTCGCCATGGACGAAAGACGGTAGCAAGGCTGACCTTACGCTTAATCTATTGGCACGCAGACTTGCTAAGAAATACGCTGTAAAACACGGCTGCGACACCTTTGTGCGCCTCGCCTGTTGCATAGGCAGACAGGAGGTAGATATGTGCGTACTTGACGCTGTGGGGAATGTTCTCGAAGAAGATGTTTTGGTTATAGACCCTGCGAAGTTGCGCCGTGAATTTAAGCTCGACACTCCTATATACGCATCTATGTGCCGCTGGGGGTTGTTCGGGGAGTATCAACAGGATAAAGCATGGGAGGAATAGTTTATGGCAAAGTTGGACGATTTCTTTTTTGGTGTTAAGCGTGTAGACGAAAGCTGCTTCGATATCTTCGAGCCATTTTACGAAGAAAGAGAACGCCATTACGTCTATCCTGTATATTATCAGAGCATAACGCAGATGATAGGCGCAGGAGGCTTCTTTTACAAAATTTTTCAACGTAACGGAAGTAAGACGCTGGCTATATTCAAACGCAGTGCGATATTGGGAAATTATTCTATAATGCTTCATATTGCACCTATCAACCTCGATGGGAGCAAACAAGAAGAAGTAGCAATAATGCAGGAAGCACGTCGCTATGGTGTTACGTTGAAAGTATGCTATGATGATATTAAGCGTTATAAACTCCCTATGAAAATATGCGAGCCTATCAAAGGAAACTGCGAGTACGTGTATAATGCATCTCATATATCAGAGCTAAAAGGCAGTGAATTTCGCACTTTCCGATTTTGGCTCCGAAAAATACAGAAATTAGAAGGGTATAGACATTCTTTCGGTGCAAATGATGATATTACAAGAATGGTGAAAGCGTGGGACGAACGCAACAAAAAAAGAGGCATTGAAGGTGTACAGTCCCCGCAGTGGAATAACATGCGAAAAATTCGTAACAACAAAGTTATTATTCATAGTATCTATTCTCGTGAAAGAATTGAGGTTTTCGGAATAATAGAGCGAATAAGCAGTAAGCATTGGACGGTGGTAAAAAGGGTTAGGAATTATAATAGCCCCCTCAAAGATGTAAATAGACCGATGCATATACTCGATTGTCAAATAGCTTCCAAAAATGCGCCTAATGTTGTATATGCCAATTTTGGAGCAACAAGAGGACAGAAAGGTCTTGCTGTAGAAAAGGATAGTCTGCATCCTTGTTATCATCAACAGATATACAAAGTTGCTTCTATAAATAAGTTAAACGCACAAGCAATAAAAAAATATTTCGTATGAATACAGAATTAGTCAAATTGACACAAGTGTCAGTAAACGGGGCGAACCCCCGCACCATAACAGATGAAAAGTTCGATAAATTGATTGGCAGCATACTCGTACTTCCGAAGATGTTGGAACTGCGCCCTATTGTTGTGGACGATACCTTTGTTGCTTTAGGCGGCAATATGCGCTATAGGGCGTTGTCTGCTATTGAGAGCATGTCAGCAGAAGAGGTAGCGGAAAGGCTATCTTCTCTCCGTGATTACCAAAAGAAAACGGAAGCAGAGCAACAGAAATTAATTGCTTTTTGGGATAGTTGGAAAAGCAACCCGACTGCCCCTGTTATCAAGGCTTCGGAACTCTCGGAAGCGGAACGCCGCGAATTTATCATCAAGGATAATGTAGGCTTCGGAGATTGGGATATGGACGCACTTGCTAACGAATGGGATAGCGAGGAACTCGATTATTGGGGAGTGGACGTTTGGCAGCCTAATGGGTGGGAAGAACAAGGCGACAAAGAAGATAGCGCATCGGATTCAAGTGATGATTCTGCTAAAGGTTCTTTGCAGGATAGATTCGTAGTGCCTCCGTTCTCAATACTCGATACCCGCAAGGGCTATTGGCAGCGTCGCAAGAAGATGTGGCGAAGCAAAGTGTCAAATGTTGATATTGGAGGAAGCCGAGAGGACACGCTTATTAAAGCTCCCGAAATAAAATACAAAGAGCTATATCACAAGACACGTAAACACCGTGAAGAACTGGGTGTTTCTTTTAAAGAATACCTCGATAAATATGTACCCGAAGATGTCAAGGCACAATATGAAAGCAACGTATTAACGCAAGGTACATCGCTATTCGACCCAGTATTGGCGGAGATAGTTATGCGTTGGTTCTGCCCGCAGGGCGGAAGTATTATTGATCCGTTCGGTGGAGAGCCTACAAAAGGAGTTGTGGCAGGCGCACTCGGATTAACATACAGAGCTTGCGAGATACGCCCCGACCAAGTACAGCTCAATAGTGATGCAACTCAAGAATACCCAACGGTAAAATACGTATGTGGCGATAGCAATAAGATTTCAGATGTTATAGAGGAACGTGGCTTCGATCTTTGCTTTACTTCGCCTCCTTACTATGATTTGGAAGTGTACAGCAAAGAGGATATGTCGGCACTCGGAACATACGAGGAGTTTATGGCGCAGTATGAAAACATCTTTAGGCAGTGTGTAGATATGCTTGCCGATGGAGCTTTCATCGTTGTAAAAATCGGAGAAATACGAAATAAAAGTACAGGAGCTTACCGAAACTTCGTAGGTGATAATATATCCACCTTTATGCGTTTGGGCTTAACTTATTACAATGAAATCATTATGGTAGAAACGGGGGCGAGTACAGCCCTGCGTGCTTCCAAATATATGGATTTCCGCAAGGTAGCGAAGATGCATCAAAATATCCTCGTTTTCTATAAAGGTGATTTGAAGAAGATAAAGGATAAATACCCTCGCCTTGAATATAGCGAAGAAGATAACAACTTCTTTGACAATGAGTTCTCAGCCGATGAAGCATCAGAGGATTGATATATATAAGACCGAGAAGCGTATACGTGCGGAGGTTGTGTGGGCGTATATGAAACGCTGCAACATAGCTTACGCCGTATGCTTTTCTTGTGGAAACGCAAGCCTTTATTTAAGAGAAGCTGGCGTGCCGTTGCTTGATATTTCACCGCATGGAGACCTTATGGCAAATAGATGGTTTACAATGGAGGAGATAAGGCAGCGTTTCCCGCAGGCATTCGATGCAACGAGCGGACATTTACCTGCCGACCTTATGGAGGATATTGCGGAACGGTTGAAAAAAGAACTAAAACTTGAGCAAGATACAGAATACATCATACCGACAGGTAGTGGGGAAAGCGTGATATGCCTTAAGATGGCATTTCCACATATTCATTTCGTACCCGAGTACAATAACAATGATTCGGCAACAGAATATAATGATAACGCTCCTTTGAACTCACTTGTGCGGGCGATGTTCCAAAGAATTATAATGATATGAGTAAAGCGCAACATAAGAAACAAAATCAATGCAAATTGGCACGCCTTGAGATTGTATCGCAGCTATACAAGCGTGGATATAGTATTCGTGCCATACGTGCGGAAGTTATGCGTCGCCTTGATTTAGCGACCTATTCCACGCAGACGGTTCATAGAGATGTGCAAACGCTTCTGAAAGAATGGCGTGATAGCCGCTTGGAAGACATGGACGACGCATTGCAACTCGAACTTACCCGAATAGATGATACTGTGCGGGAGTTGTGGGAGCAGTGGGAGAAATCAAAAGAAGATCACACTAAGACGCAACGCAAGCGCAAGGGAGCACCTACCCATAATTCCGAAAACAACGGAGGAGAGGGAGGCATACGAACTTTCAGCGTTGAGGAAAAGACGCAAGAGGTTATCGGTCTTGGCAACCCCGCCTATATCGCAGAGATACGCCAACAATTGATGGAGCGGCGTAAGTTGCTCGGCTTATACGCACCCGAGAAGCGAGATATACAAGGCGGAATGTCTTTCTCTGCGTTCCTTATGGAAAGCGGAATGATAGACGATGCGGAACAAGAGGCGGGTTTAAAGCCGTGATTTAGCCCATTATCTATTTTTCTTAAGTGAGCCACTTTGATTAGTAAACTCCACAGAAAGCAAATAAGGCACAAGTAAGATTGTATGACACGAAATGATGAAATTATGCAGCGGAAAGGTGTTGCGCTATTGAATAGCTGGCGGGCAGATTGGAATAGATTTGTCCGTGATGCTCTCGGCGTAACTCTTGACCGCGAACAACAAGATATCCTTTCCTCTGTACAGTTCAACCCCCGCACAAGCGTTGCGTCGGGTACGGCACGGGGTAAGGATTTCGTAGCTGCTTGTGCAGCCGTTTCTTTTCTGTACCTTACCCCTCGTTGGAATACACGCAAAGAACTCGTAGAAAATACGAAAGTAGCCCTAACCGCCCCCACAGACCGACAGGTAAAAAATATTATGATACCCGAAGTGTCGCGCCTTTACAACAGGGCAAAGCAACGGGGCATTGTGCTTCCTGGACGTTTGAATGCTTACGACATACGTACAAATAACGAAGAATGGTTTTTGACGGGTTTCAAGGCTGATGAACATAATCACGAGGCTTGGTCGGGTTTCCACGCCGTACACACGATGTTCGTTATCACGGAGGCTTCGGGTATCGGTGATGACACCTTTTCAGCGATTGAGGGTAACTTGCAAGGCGACAGCCGAATATTGCTCGTATTCAACCCCAACACCCCTGTAGGATATGCCGCACGTTCACAGCGTGGCGATAGGTGGGCGAAGTTCCGTCTTAACAGCTTGACAGCCCCTAACGTGTTGCAGCGCAGGCTCATTATTCCAGGACAGGTCGATTACGAATGGGTAGTAGATAAAGTTACTGAATGGTGTACGCCTATTGCCGCCGAAGACCGAACAGATGAGTTCGATGATTTTGAGTTTGAGGGCAAATGGTATCGTCCCGAAGATTTATTCCGTAAAAAGGTGTTGGGCAAGTTCCCGAAAGTGTCTGATGATGTGCTTATACCGCAGCAATGGATAGAAGCGGCACAGGAGCGTTGGAAGTTGGCACAGGGCAAAGAACCCGTATCAGACGAATTGCGCTTGCTCGGTGTCGATGTCGCAGGTATGGGACGTGATAGCACTGTGTTCTGTGAACGCAAAGGAAGATGGGTGGCAGAGCTACAATCACGGAACAGCGGCGGACAGGCAGACCACATGGCGGTGGCGGGAGATATTGCCGCACGTAGACGCAGACACCCTCGTATGTTGGTAAGCATAGACACCATAGGAGAGGGAGCGGGCGTTTATAGCCGTTGTTTGGAAATAGACGATAAGAAATACATCATTAGCTGTAAATACAGCGAGGGGGCAAAACGATTCGACCGTGATTTATCGGATATAACGGGTCAGTATAAATTCGTAAATATGCGAGCTTATCTCTTTTGGTGCGTCCGTGATTGGCTCAACCCGAAAAATGAAACGGGGGCTATGTTGCCGCCCGATAGCCAGCTTGCAGAGGAAGCGACAGAGATACGGTGGTTTTTCCGTTCGGACGGCAAGATAATCATAGAACCAAAGGAAGATATAAAGAAGCGTCTCGGGCGTTCTCCCGATAAATTCGACGCCCTTGCCAACACGTTCTATCCTGTCCGCTCAGCACGCCGAACAATAGATTTGAAAAGATTATCAAAACTTGTATAACTTTAAAATATAGATATATGCCAATAGAAGAAATTATCAATTCTACAGAATTGACGGCAGCGCAAAAGGTGTCTGCCTTGCGTGAAAAGACAATACAGGTGCCTAAATGGGCGGGGCGTGATGGACTTGTTCAACAGTTCGACCCCACGAAGCACCCCGTTATGAACAAACAGAAGTACCCCGATGTGGTGTCCGACGAAGGTATAGAGGAAGTTATCCGTGTAACGTGCGATTTGCAAAGGCTTGCGACAAAGCGAATGACGGAGCTTTGCTGTGGCATACCCGTTAAGCGGGTGTACCGCCCCGAGAACGACCAACAGAAAGAGATTGCTTCACATATAGAGGCTATCTTCGACCGCAACCGTATCAATAGCGTTAATATCGAGCGTCTGAATATGCTGTTCGCTGGCTGCGAGGTATTGACATTGTGGTATGCTGTAGAGAACAAGAACAACGCTTATGGATTTGACAGCTCATTGAAGTTCCGCTGCCGCAATTTCTCTCCTATGCTCGGAGATGACTTGTACCCGATGTTTGATGAGTACGGCGATATGGTGGCGATGTCGATTGGTTATACCCGCAAGACAGGAAAGAAGAATGTTCAATACTTAGACACTTACACAGACACTAAGCATATCAAGTACAGCGATGCAGGCGGCGAATGGGTAGAAGTTGAGAATGAGGATATAACGAGGGTTGGCAAAATACCATGCATCTATATGTATCGCCCCACCCCCATTTGGGAAGACACATCAAAAACTGTTTACGAAATCGAATGGGCGTTGTCCCGCAACGGCAACTACCTCCGCAAAAACTCCAAACCAATATTTATCGTTTTCGCCGATGCAGAGATAGAACACGGCAATGAGAAATCCGAAGATGAAGAATTTAAAGGTGTTATGCAATATCCGAAAGACTCAAAAGCACAGTATGTTACTTGGGATCAAGCTATTGAGAACCTCAAATTCTATGTCAGCGAATTACGCTCAATGTTCTTCACTCAGTTACAGCTCCCCGATTGGAGCTATGAAAAGATGTCCCAGCAGGCATTATCGGGCGAAAGTCGCAAGCAGCTGTTCATTGACGCTCAAATGAAAGTAAATGATGAGAGCGGACGCCTTTTGGAGGGCTTCGATCGTGAAATAAACGTTATAAAGGCTTTCTTAAAAGTTGCCCTCCCCGAAAGGTATCATAAAGATATTGATGCTTTGAAAATTGAGACACGGATAACACCTTTCTCTATCACAGATACTAAAGAAACCGTTGATATGCTTATGAGTGCCAACGGCGGCGAGCCTATTATGTCGCAACGTGAGAGTATAGAGGAGTTCGGGCACAGCGATGATGTGGATAAGACGCTTGCAGAGATAGGGCAACAGAAAGTAGAAAGCTCATTCAACCTAACGGTATAATATGGCAATACGAAATAACAGACGGGTACGGCAAGTAACAGAAAAGTCTAAATACCGCTGCCGAGATTGCGCCAACAGTTACGATTGGCACAGTGAGGCGGTAGACGGTCATCTGATACTATGCCGTTGCCCTTACAAGCAAGAGGGAGGGAAGTTCTGTATCTTTTTGAAAGACCCCGCCTGCGAACACTTCAAATTACGACAAAAAGATGGCGAGAAAATCTAATAAATACGATATACGGCACAAGCGCATACCTAACTTTTGTTTGTAAGCAAAATGTCCGTCAAATCCTTCAGAT
>OGWW01000359.1_pt1 | contig 31070 bp, 17 predicted proteins | sample 1576131 | NCBI WGS metagenome assembly OGWW01 (sample SAMEA3541576, study PRJEB24748) | human gut metagenome | biome: human gut; feature: human-associated habitat; material: faeces | place: China | collected 2012 | reverse complement strand
ATAATGGTTTCATTAATTTGCCGCAAAAGTAGCAAAAAAGAACGTGAATAAAGAGCAAAAACAAAAGGAATTACGGATAAATTTCCGCAATTCCTTTCGTTAACGAGCACGATGACGACAAGATGAGTTATCGTGTTAATTTTCTTCCGCAAACATAGGATCCCAAGCGGGTAGACGAATAGGCTTCTGTTTGAACAGATCCATTACCTTAGCAGGCACATACTTAGTTTCCAAAACCAGACGGAACATATATTCATCGAACCATTCATCCGTCATGATCAAATGCCCCTGATAACCGCTTGTAGGTCCCCAGCTATTTTCCACCATCCACTTCACAGGCTTTCCGTCCTTATTCAAATCTACTGCCATAAGCGTCATGGCATGAGAAGAACCGCTGGAAAAAGTCTGGATACGTTGTTTCTTATCCATATTGAAAGTAGTGCCCATAAGCGATTCGTAATCATAGTTCTTCACATCGAGCAAACCACGTTCGGAATTCAGGAACTTACCCACATCACAAGAGAAATACATCATGGTACTGTCTTTCAAAGAAGCAATAGCCATTTCTTTGATATCTTCTACAGGCAGGTTTACATAGGTCCAGTTTTTGCCATCGTAGCGGTGGCGGTCATAGTCTATCTCATAGCATTTGTAGTATTCACGGGAAGGGTCGTTCATTACCATCACATAATTGCCCAGCAGATTCTCATCACCATATTTCTTCAGGAAAGACATCGGAGTGTGATGTTCGGTCTCCGCAGGATTACCCTTGGCATCCTTACGTACATAATCGAACTCTGTAGGTGGAACACCCAAATTCAGTACCAACATACGATATATAGTACCGAGCATTGTTGTTTTCTCTTTTTCCAATGCCGCCGGTTTTGCCCCTTTAGAAGCAAGGTCGCGCAATTGTAGGCCGTATTCTTTCAATTTCAAAGAAACCAGATTTGCCATACGCGAAGTATTATCACTGCTATTGGTTTCCGGCATAGCTTCCTTAGGTACCAGACCGTATTTGCTGACAATATCAGCAACCCCCGTAAATGTTCCTCCATCACTCAAAGGATGTTGAAAAAGCCATTCCACTGTTTTGTCGCTCATAGGCTTTTCACGGGTGTCGATAATACCCTGCAGGAAAAGATTGGCTTTCTCCAGTTGATCCCAGAAGAAAGGGTAAATCTCCGAAAATTCAAAAGATTGAAAATCATATTTGGCAATAGTCTTGGCACGCATCACGTTCAGTCCGGTGAAGAGCCAGCAACGTCCGGACGACTTCTGATCTGTAATTCCTTTAGAATTTACCTTCACAGAAAAATGAGTATCCATTCCTGTCAGATTCTCCTGATTCAGTGCAAGTTTACGAATGTCATTGTTTCCGATGGCATTACGAAGAGCCTTATCGGCAGTGGTGCCTTGATAGCTCTGTTTAATCTGATTCAGCATCGTTTCGCTGATTCCCCCTTTTCCGTCTTGTGCCTGCATGGAAAATAAAGCGGCACTGAAAACAAAAACTGATAAAATTCGTTTATTCATAAAATATATGGTTTGTATAGTAATTGGTCTATTTTTCCTGTCTTCTACAGGTCTTCCCCCCATCAAGTCCGTACTTGCTCCGTGTCTAAGAGCTTGGACTTGGTACGGCTTTGGTATGGACCAGACACGGACCGGGTACGGGGATGGTCTTATATTAGTCTAAATATCCGATACTTCGAAAAAAGGCCATTGGCAATTCCCACTGCCAGTTCTTTGATTAGATGCAAAATTAATGGCTTTTTTGAAACTTTTAGTAAAATCTTTAGATTTATTGTCTTTTGAATTGAAAACTAATTCAAATTTATTAGTTTTCTTTGCACCCTCATTCGTATGATATGAAAAGATATATAACAGGTATTATTACATTACTATTTTCAGTAACAGCACTTTCCGCTCAGGAAGGAATGAATTTGATGATTACTGGCAACGATACGACTCCTGCATTGACTAAGCGTGAATTGCGTAAACAAAAGGTAGCAAAACGAAACTTGCATTATAATATTTTGGGTGGTCCGAGTTATACTCCCGATTTTGGTGCAGTACTTGGTGGTAGCGCTCTGATGACTTTCCGCATGAATCCCAGTGACACTACACAGTTGCGTTCTGTAGTTCCCGTAGCCATCGCTTTCTTGTTCAATGGTGGCATCAACCTTTTTTCCAAGCCTCAACTCTTTTTTAAAGGTGACCGTTTCCGCATCTTCGGAAAATTTGCTTATAAAAACACGGAAGATAATTTCTACGGTCTGGGCTACAGTACAAACAAGAATTATGTTCGTAGCGACAGCACCAGCCAATACCGCTACAGTGGTATCCAATTCAATCCCTGGTTCCTTTTCCGCTTAGGCAACAGCAACATATTTGCTGGACCACAGATAGACATCAACTATGACGATATAACAGAACCCGCCAAACATCTGGTAGACGAGCCATCCTACAAGGCAGCCGGAGGTACAGAGAAAGGTTACAAAAATTTCAATTCCGGACTTGGTTTTCTGCTGACTTATGACAGCCGTGACATTCCCTCCAATGCTTATTCCGGCATGTACCTCGATTTCCGTGGAATGATGTATACCAAATTTCTCGGGAGCGATGAAAACTTTTATCGCTTGGAGATAGACTATCGTCAATATAAGACTGTCGGGAAACGTAAGGTCATTGCCTGGACAGCACAAACTAAAAACGTGTTTGGAGATGTACCTTTGACACAATACATGCTTACTGGAACTCCTTTTGACCTGCGTGGTTATTATATGGGACAATATCGTGACAAATCTTCCCATGTGGTTATGGCGGAGTATCGCCAGATGATAAACACTGATAAGAGTACCTGGCTGAAGCGTATGCTAAACCATGTAGGTTTCGTAGCTTGGACAGGTTGCGGATTCATGGGGCCCACTCCCGGCAAGATAGAAGGTGTACTTCCCAACTACGGTGTCGGACTACGTATTGAAGTACAGCCCCGTATGAATGTCCGTCTTGATTTGGGTAAAAATACAGTCAACAACCAAACACTGTTTTATTTCAATATGACAGAAGCGTTTTGATAAATCTTCCCCCTTTTCTTGCATCAGTAAAAGATTATCCATACTTTTGAGCATGATTACTTGTTTACCTTAAACAACTTTATAATGAGAACCCTCGAGATAGTATTCTGGATAAGCCTTTTTATCGTATTCTACACTTATATAGGATATGGAATTGTATTATATATTCTGGTTAAGATAAAGGAAACTTTCCGTAAGCCGATCCACTACCCCATACCTCCTGATGAAGAGTTGCCTGAACTCACACTCTTTATTGCAGCTTACAACGAAGAAGACGTTGTAGACGAAAAAATGCAAAACAGCCTGGACTTAGACTACCCTACAGAGAAACTGCAAATATTCTGGGTAACCGATGGCAGTAACGACCACACTAATGAACGCCTTTCACGCTGGCCTCAAGCCACCGTACTCCATCAGCCCCAACGGCAGGGAAAAACCGCTGCCCTCAACCGGGGAATGAAGTTTGTAAAAACGCCACTCGTCATATTCACTGATGCCAATACCCACTTGAACCGTGAAGCTCTGCGTGAAATCGTTCATGCTTTTGCCAATCCTAAAGTAGGGTGTGTTGCCGGAGAAAAACGTATTGCCGTACAAAGCAAAGATAATGCAGCATCAGGTGGAGAAGGCATCTATTGGAAATATGAGTCGACTTTGAAAGCACTCGATTCACGTCTTTACTCAGCTGTAGGAGCCGCCGGAGAATTGTTCGCTGTACGCCGCGAATTATTCGAAGACATGAGAACGGATACCCTACTCGATGATTTCATCCTCTCCCTCCGCATAGCCATGCACGGTTATACCATCGCTTACTGTGCTACAGCTTACGCCACCGAAAGTGGTTCTGCCGATATGCAGGAAGAAGAAAAACGTAAAGTACGCATCGCAGCCGGAGGACTACAGTCTATCTGGCGATTACGTCCGTTACTGAACCCGTTCCGCTATGGCTGGCTTAATTTCCAATATGTATCCCATCGTGTTCTGCGATGGTCTATCACCCCTATCCTCCTGTTCCTGTTGCTGCCCCTCAATGTTATATTACTCTTTACTGGTAACTGTCCTCTATTCTACGCTATCATTCTGGGATTACAGGTTCTATTTTACCTGATGGGTATCTGGGGATATATCCTTTCAAGAAGACATATTAAAAACAAAATTCTCTTCATACCTTATTACTTCCTTTTTATGAACGTCAATGTAATAAGGGGATTCCGCTACCTAAGTAAACGTAAAGGCAATAGCAGTGGAGCTTGGGAAAAATCACGAAGGGCGGGAAAATAAGATACCTGCCCAATTATAAATCTAAATACACAAGAAGACATGAAAAGCATCCTGAAAGACACAAACAACTCCGAAAAACTATTGAACATGGTATCAGACACACTAATACTCATGGACAAAGACGGTGTATGTGTAGATATAGCTATCCATAATGTAGATTTATGGTTCATAAAAGAAAAAAGGCTACTTGGAAAGAATTTACTATCCCTGTTACCCTCCAATACCTACCGTGAGTTTTATCCGGAATTCAAGAAAGTCTTACTCCGGAAAACAAAATCAATCCGCAATTATGAACTCACATTGCGGGGTAGAAATTATTTCTTCAAATGTATCATGCAGCCCTATGGCGACCTAATATTATGTCAATATCGTGACATTACGGAACGCAGCCAACGCAAACTGGAACTGGAAAGAAAAAATCGGGAACTGTTTGAAATACAAAAGGCCGCGCTCATTGGCAGGTGGATATATAATGCCAACGCCAAGGAATTCAGCTATTCAGGTCAGACAGGTATCATGTGTACGGAAGCAGAACAAAGTATTCTCCTATCCGACTACCTGAATTTTATTCTTCCTGAAGATAGAGACAGTTTCAGCAACTGGCTCGTCCAAAATCTCAAAGGGAATATGGAAGAAAGCATAGACTATCGTATTTCCTTAGACAAAAAAGTCTTTTATATCCGCCTGAAAGCATTCACCCGCGAACGATACAAGGACGGCAATGTTACCCTGGAAGGATATATACAAAATATCACCGACATCCAGCAGAGACGCAATGACATCAATCTGCTGACACATGCCATCAACAATTCCACAGAAGACATCTTTGCAGCCCATGAAGATGGTACGTTAATATTTGCCAACCGCCAGTTCAAGCTGCACCACAACCTGAACAATACAGATGACATCACCCAACTAAAAATTTATGAAATCGACTCATATGTCCGGAATGAAGAAGAATGGAAAAAACTGGCTGTTTCCATCAAGAATGGAGAAAAGAAACTGTGTGTCACTATGTATAACCCTCTGCCACTCTACCCCGAAATACTGGCATACGAAAGTAATGCCTATTGTATCATCAGTGATGAAGGTGAAGGAACTATCTGGGCATTCGGCCGGGATATTTCCCAACGCATCAAACACGAACAGCAAATCAAACGCTTCAGCCAGATATTAGACAAAACCATAGAGTATTTGCCCGCAGGTATCGTCGTGAAAGATATAAAAAACAATTTTAAGTACTTATACCGCAACCGTGAATCATATAACCGTGAAATCACTATGCAGGAAGCTCTGGGAAAAGACGATTTCGACTTCTATCCTCTGGAAATAGCACAAGAAAAACGTCGCCAAGACATTGAGATAGCTGCTACAGGACAAGAAATGCACTGGATTACGGAAGAACGTGATGGTAACGGACAATCTCTTTTCCTTGACAAACGGAAGATGAAAATAGAAAGTAACGACTTCTCTCCCATCTTATTGAATATAGAATGGGACATCACCGACATGGAACTGATGAAACGTGAATTAATGGTTGCCAAAGAAAAAGCGGAAACTTCCGATCAGCTCAAATCGGCTTTCCTTGCCAATATGAGCCATGAAATACGTACGCCACTCAATGCCATTATAGGTTTCTCACGCATCATCGCCGAAAGTGAAAATACAGAGGAACGCAAAGAATATTACAACATAGTGGAAGCTAACAACGAACGCCTGCTGCAACTCATCAACGAAATACTGGATTTATCAAAGATAGAAGCCGGTATTGTTGAATTCAGCATTGCTCCCGTCCGCCTATATCCGCTTTGTAAAGAGATTCATGATGCCCATGTATTCCGTTGTCCTTCCGATGTTGAGTTAATATTTGAACCTTCGGATGAAGATATTCGCATCGATTCGGACAAGAATCGTATTTTCCAGGTTATATCAAACCTGATAGGAAATGCATTCAAGTTCACAACTCATGGAAGTATCAGTTATGGATACCACCAAGAAGGGGAAAATATCATTTTCCATGTAACTGATACAGGAACAGGCATTGCTCCCGAAAAGATAGGAAAAGTTTTCGAACGGTTTGTGAAAGCAAACAATTTTGCACAAGGTACAGGATTAGGGTTAGCAATTTGCAAGACCATCATTGAACGTCTGGGCGGAACAATCTCTGTAACTTCCGAACTGGAGAAAGGTACAACTTTCACCTTTAACCTGCCTGCAAAGATTGCCAACGAGGAAGAAAAAGAAATGCCTGAAACTGTACTTGAAGAGAGTGGGTCGACAACCAATGAACAAAAAGCAACAACTGAAAAGAATCAAGCTACACCTGAAAGTTCTCGAATGAAAACGATCCTGATAGCCGAAGATACCGACAGTAACTATATCCTGATCAAAGCCATCTTAGGAAAAGAATATCACCTGGAACGTGCCAAAGATGGTATGGAAGCCGTCAATATGTTTGTGGAATTAAATCCGGATATCATCCTGATGGATATGAAAATGCCGAACCTCGGCGGACTGGATGCAACAAGAATCATCCGTGAACTATCACCCGATATCCCCATCATTGCCCTGACTGCTTTTGCCTATGATCATGACCGTAAAGCAGCACTTGAAGTGGGGTGCAACGATTTCCTGACTAAACCTTTCACACAGGAGGTGCTAAAGGAGACAATAAAAAAGTGGATAAGGGAGAATTAATGATTAACGGTCAGTGTATCACTAACCGTTAATCATTAATTTAACTATGCAAAAATATCACTCCTCTGAATATAAGCAATCACATCGCCTTTATTCACGGTATCACCTTGCTTGGCACATATCTCTACGACACGTCCGGTAAATCCGGTCGGTATTTTTTCGTATTCTCCCCACGGGGTGGAAAGATAGCAGAACACTTCATCATGCTGGTATTTACGCCCGATGAACGGAGCAACAGAAGGACCTTCAACTGATACCTCCCACAGTACCTGTCCTTTATCCGGAGCAATTATCGGGTCAGCCTTAGCACGTTTCAGTTTTTTTATTTCTTCTTCTGAATATCCATTTTTCACCATGGCAGCATCCTTAGCGCGTTGTAACTCATCCTCAAAACGCTTCTTAGCAGTACCTGACTTATAGTCACGATACTGACGGTCGTGCATGGCTAACTCAAAGAGTTCTTCATCATCGTCACCATATTCCCAGTTGTTATCATCCATTTCCTTCCGGAACTCATCTAATGCATCCGGATAATTCAACTGCGGATCTGTATCTACAAACTCATAACCTTTAGACTTTGCGAGTTCTACAATCTCAGGATCCAGTTCACCTGGCAGGCGTCCGCTCTTACCCAAAATCATATCCCAGGTATGATTATCTATCATCGTCCAGCGCTCCTCGCCTTTCACCAGTTGCATAACGTTCATCAACGCAACATTCTTCACATACTGGCTGAAGGGTGTCACCAGTGGTGGATAACCTAATTTAGGCCATACATATTCCACTTCGTCGAAAAGCATCACCAGCAAATCATCGATACTAAGTTCAGGTTCGTTTTTCCCTCTCAGTATCATATTTATTCCTGAATGTACCCCCTTTAGATCCGCCATCATAGACCCCATCATACCACCGGGAAGTCCACATTTCAACAACAGAGAAGACATATGTTTATTCGTAGGATCCATGAAATACCCCAGGAAATCATCTATAAATTCCTGCGTCATGGCACGCGCTTTCATATAGGCTTTCATATTGATATCCGGTACCTGGAAACCCAGATCTTTCAACATAGCCTGCACCGAAATTACATCCGGATGTACTTTACCCCAGGACATCGGTTCCATAGCCACATCAATGATATCAGCTCCATTCTCACAGACTTCAAGAATAGATGCCATCGACAGGCCCGGCCCACTATGACCATGATATTGAATGATCACTTCCGGATGCCTCTCTTTAATTGTTTTCGTCAATCGCCCCAGCATACCCGGACGACCGATACCTGCCATGTCTTTCAGACAGATTTCGGGTGCTCCGGCTTCGATCAGCTGATCAGCAACATGAGCGTAATACTCCACTGTATGTACAGGCGAATGCGTGATACACAGCGTAGCTTGCGGTATCATACCTGCTTCCAATGCATATTTTATAGAAGGAATGATATTGCGCGTTTCATTCAATCCACAGAAAATACGAGTGATATCCACTCCCTGTGCATGCTTCACATGATACATCAAACGACGAACATCGGCAGGTACCGGATACATACGCAGAGCATTCAGACCACGATCCAGCATATGTGTCTGTATACCTGCTTCATTGAAAGGTTTAGTAAAAGCACGTACGGCCTTGTTGGGGTTTTCGCCATACAACAGATTCACTTGCTCAAAAGCCCCTCCGTTAGTTTCCACACGGGCAAAACACCCCATTTCGATAATCAAGGGGGCGATACGTACCAATTGGTCTACACGAGGTTGATATTTACCGGAAGATTGCCACATGTCACGGTAAACAAGACTGAATTTAATTTCTTTTTTCATCGCAGTCGGTAGTTAGCGGTTTAACATATATGGATTAGTAAGTTAACTTAATAAGTACAAATATAAGGGTTTATTCTGACATATAGTCAAAAATACACCTTAAATATTTGCTATAAAAGTTATGTTTTATATCATATTGTCATCAAAATTACGAGCTACAAGCTACGAGCTACGAGTGGCTGCGCTAATGTTGGCAGGTAAATGATTGTTCACCCGGCCATCATACTGCAAGGCACTCGTAGCTCGTAATTTGTTACTCAGAGTTTATAGCTCGTAACTCCTCATAGCTTGTAGCTTTTAAACAAAGTCTTTCAATTCTTGTTGTAGCCGCTGGCGGGTAAAGAATATGCGGCTTTTGACAGTTCCTAAAGGCAATCCGAGCCGATCGGCTATTTCACGATACTTGAAACCGGAAACGTGCATGGAGAAGGGGACTTTATAATCACGAGGTAATGAATTGACAATGCGGTGCATCTCTTTCAAATCATAAGTTCCTTCAGCGCTTGCAAAACCGGAGTTTTGCGGCAGGTTTAAATGATAAAGGTTATCTGTCTGATCCACGAAAGTTTGTTCGCGAACAATTCTGCGGTAATTATTAATAAAGATATTCCGCATAATGGTGTACATCCACCCTTTGAAATTTGTATCGGGCATGTACTTGTCTTCGTTATCCAACGCTTTGAGTGAGGTTTCCTGCAATAAATCATTCGCCTCCTCTTTATCGGCTGTCAACTTATATGCAAAGCGAAGCAGTTCTTCTTGCACACTAATCAAATCCTTCCTAAAACTGTAGGTATTCATACTTTGCTCTTTTAAATAGTTAATAATTATTTTAAATTCACGATTGCAAGTATAGGGAAGTTTCAAGTTTCCGAGGGGTCGAGTTTTGTTTTTATTTAGGGCAAAAACTATCAAATGACAGTTTTCACCCCCATTTTGAGAGTTTTCTGGCGGTCTTTTTTAAAAAAAGCGTATCTTTTTCCGAAGATTTCGTAAAGTGTTTGTGATTTTTTTATAGTTTTGCCTACATATAGCAAAAACACTTTATTTAAAAACACTTTATTTTATGAGACGAATTATTAATTCCATTATTCTTCTGGCTATCATGGCTATCGCTCTGCCGTCATACGGTCAAGGGCTGAAAGCATTCAAGCTAAAGAATGGCCTTTCCGTATATATATGGGAAGACAACACCAAATCGGATGTATATGGTATTGTGGCCTGCCGAACAGGCTCAGTGAACGATCCGGCAGAATATACCGGACTGGCACACTACCTGGAGCACGTAATGTTTAAGGGTACCGACAAGATCGGAGCACTGGACTGGGCTACCGAAAAGCCTCTTTACGATAAAATCATTGCCAAATACGATGAAATGGCGGATGAAGCCGATCCCGTGAAGAAAGAAGCCCTCGCTAAAGAAATCAATGAACTGACAGTAGAAGCCGCTAAAGTAAGTGTATCTACCGAATTCATGAATCTGATAGAAAGTATGGGTGGAAAGGGATTGAATGCCGGAACAAGTTTCGATGTGACTTATTATCACAACTCATTCCCTCCTTACCAAATCAATAAATGGTTGGAAATCTACTCACAACGTATGATTAATCCAGTATTCCGTACTTTCCAGACCGAGCTGGAAAGTGTATATGAGGAATATAACATGTACCAAGACAATCCAAGCAGCGTACAGCAAGAGTTTATCTCAAGCAAGGCATACGAAGGACATCCCTACGCACGCCCTATTATCGGATTGCCGGAACACCTGAAAAACCCACGTTTGAGTAAGTTGATCGACTATTATAACGATTGGTACACTCCGGAAAACATGGTGCTCATCCTCGTTGGTAACGTAGATGCTAAACAAATCAGCGGACGTATCAACGCTACTTTCGGACGCCTGCAAGCTAAACCGACTCCCGAACGTAAAACTTATCCCGACCTTGAAATCAAAGGCCGTAAGCAATATAATGCAAAGATCGGTTATTATCCCAATGTATGCCTCGTATATAAAGGCGTACCTTCCGGACATCCCGATGAAAAGCCTTTGGATATAGCTATGTCTCTGTTGAGCAATAACAGCAACACCGGTACACTGGACAAGCTGACCATTGACGGTGAATTGACACAAGGCTTTGCTTATTCAGACAGTCGTCGCGAACAAGGCCGTAATATCGTGCGTTGCATCCCTTTGTACGACGAAAACCAACGTCGCTTCGAATCAAATAAGAGTGCTGAAAAGAAAGCTCTGAAAGCTATTGAGAAAGTAGCTAACGGTGAATTTGAAGAATGGCAAATCAATTCTATTAAGAACAATATGTGTCGTGATTTCGACCGCAGAATGGAGTCTAACACTTACAAAGCACATATGTTGATGGATGCTTTCATCAGTGAAGAAGATCTGGGACAAGTTCTCAACTACAAAGATGAAGTAATGGCTATCACAACAGAAGATATCAAACGTGTTGCCAAGCAATACCTGACAAATGATTATCTTGCCATTTACATCGAAAAAGGAAAACTTGATAAGAGTACCAAAATTAAGAAACCGGGATATAAGCCTATCGAACCTCCTGTAGGCAAACAATCACTGTATGCTACGCAATTCAAGAACATGCCTATCGGACAAGTAGATGAGAAGTTCATCAACTTCGCTGACGTACAAAGCAAACAATTGAACGACCGCTCTAAGATGTACTATACACAGAATCCGGAAAATAATGTATTCAGCTTAACACTGCGTTACGGTGTTGGTGAACGCGAATTCCGTAAACTGGGTATTGCAGCAGACCTGATGAATAATGCAGGTATCATGGGTGCTTACGAGCCGCAACAATTGAAAGAAGAGCTTGGTAAACTGAATGCTACTTGTGAAGTAAGTGCTAACAGCAACTATCTCTACATCACCATGGAAGGTTATGAAGAAACTTTGCCGCAAGCTTGCCAGCTCCTCGCCCGTCAGATCCTGATGCCGAAACTGGACGAAAAACAGCTGAGCCGTATCAAAGGTTCCATGCTGGGTAGCCGTCAGCAACGCAAGGAAAACGTAAACGCTTTGTCCAGCGCACTTATGCAGTATATGATTTACCAGGATAAATCATCCTACATCGATGAACTGACAGACAAGGAAGTTTATGAATTGCAGATTTCCGAGTTGACAGGTGACATTAACCGCGCAGCAAACTATGAAGCAGAAATCTTCTATTGCGGAACAATGCCTTTCGACAAAGCTTACGAAGTTCTCAGCAAAAACTTGCCACTGGTTGCCAACGAAAAACCGACCACTTCACCACAGGACAAACCTATGGCTACCGTAACGGAGAACACCGTTTACTTCCTGCCGAACTCTGATGCCGAACAGGCTCAAATCTACTTCTTCATGCCAATGGAGAAATTCGACAAGAAAGACGACGTGATTCGCGATGCATTCAATCAATATTTCTCCGGTGGTTTCAACGGATTGGTATTGGATGAAATCCGTGGAAAACGTTCTATGGCTTATTCAGCCGGAGCATATATCGGTACACCTTCATTGCCTGGCAACCCGACTTATCTGTTCGGTAACATCGGTACACAGAATGATAAAGCCAACGATGCACTGGATGTATTCATGGGGCTGATTACAGACATGCCAAAGAACGCTGACCGTATAGACAACATCAAGAGCTATATGCGCCAGGAGATGCTGACTACACATCCTTCTTTCCGCAACAAAGCTGAATACATGAGATCACTGCAACGTGTAGGTTATAACGATGATCCTACCAAAGAAAATCTGCCTAAGGTTGATGCGCTGACTTTCGATGATATCGTGAAGTACTACGAAGAAAATGTCAAAGGTAAACCATACTGTATCGGTATCATGGGTAACCCGAAAGATATCGACGTGAAGAAGCTGGAGAAATACGGCAAAGTAGTGAAACTGAATGAAAGAAAATTGTTCAACACGAAAGACGCAATGTTCTAACAAGAATCTCCTTTAATTAAAAAGGGTATCACCTCTTCTTCCGGTGATACCCTTTTCTTTTTCCATTCGCTTTGCAATTATTCAGTTTGTCCTTGGAACAAAGTTTTTAATCCTTGTCTTTATCTTCTACTTCTGCTGCACTTCCCGAAAGAATCGGCAGACAGATATTATACTTCACAGCCAGAATACGCGTGACGAATACTGAAATACCACCTGCCACCTGACAACCATATGAATGTACACCAACAAGATCGCACATCCAGTAAACCGTACCGCCTACCACACATGCCATAGCATAAATCTCTTTTCGGAAAATCAGTGGAATCTCATTGATGAACACATCACGAATCACACCACCTGCAGCACCTGTAATACTACCCATAATAATAGCTACCCAGAACGGATATCCCAGTACTATGCTTTTTCCCACACCGACTACTGTAAACAGTGCCAAACCAATGCTGTCGAATATAAAGAAAGTGTTATGCAAATGAATCAGATGTTTTCCAAAAAGAATCACCCACAGCAATGCCAATCCTGTACAAATCAAATAGATAGGATCTGTCATCCAGCCCGGAGTGACCCCCAACAGCACATCACGTATCGTACCGCCACCAATGGCAGTTACAAAACCTACCACGTACGCCCCGAACCAGTCGAACCGCTTTGCCGAAGCCAGCCTAATGCCACTGATGGCAAAAGCAAACGTACCTATAAAGTCGAGTATTTGAACAAATGTTGGCATAATAATCAAGGATTAACGTTAAATGTTTAATGATTTATAATTGCTATTCATTAAATTTATTGGCAAAGTAACAAATAATTTCCCTAAGAAAACGTATTTTTGTCTCATCAATTTATATATAATGAAAATAACAATCGTATCGGGTGCACGCCCCAACTTCATGAAAATAGCTCCTATCACCCGGGCTATTAAAGCCGCACAGGAAGCTGGAAAGAAAATTTCATACCGTCTTATTTATACTGGACGGCAAGACGATACCAGTCTGGATGCCTCTCTGTTCTCCGATCTGGACATGAAGAAACCCGATGGTTATCTTGGAGTCAGCGGTCATGACCAATCGGAAGTAACAGCTGCCATCATGCTTGCCTTCGAAAAGGAATTGAACACACATCCCGCCCAGGTAGTTCTTGTTGTAGATGACCTTACAGCCACCATGAGTTGTTCTATCGTTGCCAAGAAGCGCGGGCTGAAAGTCGCACACCTCATTGCCGGTACTCGTTCATTCGATATGAATATGCCTCGCGAAGTGAACCGTACCATTGTAGATGCCATTTCCGACTATCTGTTTACCGCAGGTATGGTGGCTAACCGCAACTTGAATCAGGAAGGCATGATTCCCGAATACATCCACTATGTAGGTAATATTCTGATAGATACTGTCCGTTATAACCGTCACCGCCTCTTGCAACCCGTATGGTTCTCTACCATGGGCTTGAAAGGACACGGCTATCTATTACTCACTCTCAATCGTCACGAGTTGCTGAACAAAAAGAATGTGCTCAAATCTTTAATACAAACATTAGTGGATAAATCCGAAGGTATGCCCATTATTGCTCCGTTGCACCCATACGTGCAGAAAGCCATCAAAGTGCTGGAAATACCTGCACCCAACCTACACATTCTACCGCCTCAAAGTTACCTGCACTTCGGATATCTTATCAACCATGCCAAAGGTATCATCACAGATTCCGGCAACATTGCAGAAGAAGCTACTTTCCTTGATGTTCCCTGCATCACGCTCAACTCTTATGCCGAACATCCCGAAACCTGGCGTGTAGGTACTAATGAATTAGTGAACGAAGACCCCGTTGCATTTGCCGCCGTACTTGAAACGTTGATGCATGGCGAATGGAAACATACTACGTTACCTGACCGTTGGGACGGACGTACAGCGGAACGTATTGTGCAAACGTTGATTAATGGAGAATTAAAGTAACCTGATTGTTATATCCCATTTTCATTAAAGCCTGTTGTCGCCATTGGAGCGCTTCAGGCATCAAAGGAGTATGATACAATTTACGGAGAGCTATAACTTGTGCTTCTTGTCCATCAGCAATTGTACACACTTCCTCAAAGCCTAGATCCGGAATCATCATCGAATTCACTAGACAATGTCCATGCCCTTTCATCAAAGAATATATCAACTTCAGTTTGATTCCTGTATTCTGGAAAGTCAGCAGTAAATGAATATGTGCAAAGACTATCAGAGAGTTCATTTCTTCCTGCGAAGGATTTGCGACAAGAGATACATTCGGTATTCTGGAAATTTTCTCCCGTAAATGCTTATCAGGATTTTTACCGGCAATAACCACCCGCATATTTATATCCAACTTAGGCAGCAAGTTGTCCAGAATATAATTAATCACTCGAACATTCTCAAGAACAGACAGATTTCCATGATATAGTATATACTTCTCATTCTCCGGACTTACATCCGTCACAGTTTCTACACTAATGTTATCAAAGAAACAAGGCAGACAATAAGTCGACACAGAAGGATATTTCTGAGTGAAATAGAGAGCATCCGTATTGGTAATAGCCAATATTTTATCAGCATACAGCAATACCCGTTCATAATGTTTCAATTTCCAAGCTTCCAAATAATAATAACATTTCTCGTACCAAGAAACACACGACTTCCCCAAAAAGTAATAATAATCATGCTCTACATTATGCATCCTCACCCATTTCTGTCTGTCTCTCAATAAAGGATTTGAGAGGAAATAACAGGTGTGCAGTCCTTCAAACAGAATTGGGGAATCATCCTCACACAAACGTTCCAGTAATAACTTACTTCTCCTACTGTAAACAATATAAGGACGAAAAGAAAACATAGAGCACCAACCTGTAAAGCGTTCATAATAATAGACGGCATCAGCCACCTTAAGCAAATCAGGTTGCTCAGCCACCTCATACCTATATGTATGCAAAACAACCGAGCAGCCAGCTTCTTTCAGAGCCTTCAGTTTATAATACACATCTATCAACCCTCCATAATCAGGAGGGAACGGCACTTGAAAACTAACAACATGAAGTTTCATATATTACTCTTATAGTTAAGCTGTGACAAGATTTATTCATCCCTGCAAAGGTAACATAAAATCTAAAAAACAGCATCTTTTCCTTTACCTTGATATAAAAGAAGAGCGCATATAAACATTCCTCTTATTTCTTTAGATTATATTTACTTCTTATTTAATGGTAATTTGCTACCTTTGCAGCCTCATACTGACTTAAATATGAAACAACAATATACAACTATCATCCTTTTTCTGCTGTCACTATTTGTTGCACATAGTGCATCCGCACAGATAAAAGGTGTCGTTACCGACTCCCTAACCAACGAACCATTAATGTACATCACCGTTCAATACGAGGGGAAAGGTGTAGGTGCTATCACCAATGCCGAAGGAGAATATACAGTAGAAACCCGCAAAGGTTGGAATGAGCTTACATTCTCCGCCATCGGATATGTGACCAAGAAAGTCACACTAACTCCTAACACCAAAGTGCTGAACGTGAAGATGGCACCTGCCGACGTCATGCTCTCTGAAGTAGTGGTAAAACCTCAAAAAGAGAAATATTCCCGGAAAAACAACCCTGCCGTGGATTTCATGAGAAAAGTCATCGAAAATAAAAAAGGGCTGAAACTGGAAGCCAATGACTTCTATCAGTACCAGAAATATGAAAAGATGAAGATGTCCATGAACGACGTCACTCCAGAGAAGATGGAGAAAGGTATCTATAAAAAATTCTCATTCTTCAAGGACCAGGTAGAAATATCGCCCAAGACCAACAAGATGATTCTCCCTATTTCCATCAAAGAGACGTCTTCAAAAACCATCTATCGTAAAAGTCCCAAAAGCGAAAAGACTATTATCGAAGGTATGAATTCCAGCGGTATTGAAGAGTTCTTCAACACTGGAGATATGCTGGGAACCATTCTGACCGATGTATTCTCTGACGTCAATATCTATGATGACGACATCCGCCTGTTGCAACGCCGTTTCGTCAGCCCTATCGGACGAGGCGCTATCAGTTTTTATAAGTTCTATCTTATGGATACTATTATGGTGGACCGCCAGGAGTGTGTACACCTTACTTTCGTTCCACAGAACTCGCAGGACTTTGGTTTTACAGGACATCTCTATGTCGTGAAAGACTCCACCTATGCAGTGAAGAAATGTACCATGAACCTCCCTAAAAAGACTGGAGTCAACTTCGTGGACAATCTTGATATTGTGCAGCAGTTTGAACAGATGCCGGATGGCAACTGGGTACTGACAGATGACGACATGACTGTAGAATTACAATTCGTGAAAGGTTTGCAAGGACTTGAAGTACAACGTACTACCAAGTACAGTAATTACAAATTTGAAGATATAGAGCCCCGTCTTTTCCGCCTGAAAGGTAATGTCATCAAGGAAGCCAATATGCTTAACAAGAGCGATGAATACTGGGCTTCAGTACGCCAGGTTCCCCTCACCAAAAAGGAGAGTAACATGGACGTATTCATGAATCGCATTGAACAGATTCCAGGCTTCAAGTATGTTATCTTCGGTGCAAAAGCCCTGATAGAGAACTTTGTAGAAACAGGAAGCAAAAAGCACCCCAGCAAGTTCGACTTCGGTCCTATCAATACCAGTATCACAAGTAATTATGTAAACGGTACACGTTTCCGCCTCAGTGGTATGACTACCGGTAACTTCGACCCACACTGGAGTTTCAGCGGATATGGTGCTTATGGTACAAAAGATAAGAAATGGTTCTATAAAGGTCAGGCAGCTTACTCATTTAATAAGCGTGAGTATGTGTTATGGGAATTCCCAAAACATTATATCGCTTTCGATTACAGCTACGATGTCATGTCTCCGATGGACAAATACCTCTCAACAGATAAGGACAATATGTTTGTAGGCTGGAAGTGGACAAAGGTAGACCAAATGTCATATATGCGTGATGCTACCCTGACGTATGAGTTGGAAACGAATGCCGGTTTCTCCATCAAAGCTATGGCACGCCACCGCAATGATGAACCTGCCGGCGGTGTATTGCAATATTGGAAGAACGACGGTAACATAGCCGGTTCATGGGATGATACAAATACATTCGTCAAAGATATCACTACAACCGAGCTTGGCGTTACCCTACGTTATGCTCCGGGGGAAACATTTGTCAATACGAAGCAACGTCGTGTTCCGGTGTCTCTGGATGCCCCGATCTTCTCTCTTTCCCATACCATTGGTCTGAAAGGTGTGCTGGGTGGCGAATATAACTTCAATCTTACAGAAGCCAGTATCCGCAAACGTTTCTGGTTTGGCTCCTGGGGTAAACTAGACATCACCGCCCGTGCCGGTGCACAATGGAATACGGTACCGTTCCCTTTACTGAACCTGCCCATGGCAAACCTTTCATATATCACCCAGCATAATGAATCTTTCAGCCTTATCAACAATATGGAATTCCTGAATGACCGTTATGCCTCTCTTGCCATCACTTATGATATGAACGGGAAGCTATTCAATCGTATTCCCCTCATTAAAAAGCTGAAATGGCGCGAAACTTTCCGTATCCGTGGTATGTACGGAACACTTACGGATAAGAATAACCCATATAAGAGCCACAATGACGAATTGTTCCTCTTCCCTATGCGCGACGGTATGCCTACCAGCCATGTAATGGGTAGTACTCCTTATCTGGAAGCCAGCGTAGGTATCTACAACATTTTCAAACTGTTGCATATCGAATATGTACGCCGCCTCACTTACACGGATATTCCAGGTGTAAAAAAAGGAGGCATACGCTTTATGATATTAATGATATTCTAGAAATTACAAATTGCGAATCACAAATTACGAACTATTAATTTGTAATTCGCAATTAGTAATTTATAATTCGTAATTAGTAATTAAAATGACTCCCTTAGCAGAAAGGCTTCGTCCTAAAACTTTAGATGAGTACATCGGTCAGAAACATTTAGTAGGACCAGGTGCAATACTACGTAAGATGATTGATGCGGGACGTATCTCTTCATTTATTTTGTGGGGACCTCCGGGTGTAGGAAAAACCACACTGGCACAGATCATTGCCAATAAACTGGAAACTCCATTCTATACATTGAGTGCCGTTACCAGTGGCGTGAAAGACGTACGAGAAGTGATAGAACGCGCCAAGAGCAACCGCTTCTTCTCACAAGGCAGCCCCATACTGTTTATTGATGAAATCCACCGTTTCAGTAAATCGCAACAAGATTCTTTGCTTGGTGCAGTGGAACAAGGTACAGTGACATTGATAGGTGCCACTACAGAAAATCCCTCTTTTGAGGTAATCCGCCCACTGCTGTCACGATGCCAACTCTATGTACTGAAGTCTTTGGAGAAAGAAGACCTCATGGAATTACTGCAACGTGCCGTCACCACCGACCATATTCTGAAAGAGCGTAAAATCGAACTGAAAGAAACGACTGCCATGCTCCGCTATAGTGGTGGAGATGCGCGTAAACTGCTTAATATTCTGGACCTTGTAGTTTCTTCCGAAGCCAATGATCCGGTGGTCATTACTGATGAGATAGTTACCGAACGTCTGCAACAAAATCCTCTGGCTTACGATAAGGATGGAGAAATGCATTATGATATCATATCTGCTTTCATTAAGTCTATTCGTGGTAGTGATCCCGATGGTGCCGTATATTGGCTCGCCCGTATGGTAGAAGCTGGGGAAGATCCTGCCTTTATTGCCCGCCGACTCGTTATTTCCGCATCGGAAGACATCGGACTGGCAAATCCAAATGCTATGCTGATTGCCAATGCCTGTTTTGATGCTGTAATGAAAGTGGGCTGGCCCGAAGGACGTATTCCACTAGCAGAGGCTACTATTTATCTTGCTACAAGCCCGAAGAGTAATTCCGCCTACATGGCCATCAACAATGCTTTGGAACTTGTACGGGAAACGGGCAATCTACCCGTTCCGTTGCATCTGCGTAATGCACCTACCAAATTAATGAAACAATTAGGTTACGGAGACAATTATAAGTATTCCCATGACTATCCAGGTCATTTCGTGAAACAGCAATTCATGCCCGATGAACTGAAAAAACGTCGCCTTTGGGAAGCACAAGACAATGCTGCCGAGCAGAAACATGCAGAACGCATGAAAGCATTATGGGGCGAGGATAAATTTAAGAAATAATCCTTACTTAATATATCCCATACTACTTCTTCCAACAAACACACCGACCACAACAAAATATACCATTATAAGCATAATCCTAAATCTTTTCCCTAAATTTGCGTACTCACTTTAAACATAAACAGAATGAGAACTGTAGTATTAGACGGTTACACCGCAAATCCCGGTGATCTTTGCTGGGACAAATTGAAAGAGTTTGGCGAATGCGTAATTTATGATCGTACCGCCCCCGCCGAAGTACTGGAACGTGCTGCCGGTGCAGAAGCCCTCCTCACCAATAAAGTAGTGATCAACAGCGAAATGATGGCTGCCCTGCCCGATCTGAAATATATCGGCGTGCTGGCTACAGGCTACAACGTAGTAGACATAGCTGCCGCCCGTGAACGAGGTATCATTGTCACCAACATTCCTGCATATAGCACTCCCTCCGTAGGACAAATGGTATTTGCCCACATACTGAATATCACTCAACAAGTACGCCATTACTCTGAAGAGGTCAGCAGAGGAGACTGGAGCAAGAACCCTGACTTTTGCTTCTACAATACCCCACTTATTGAATTGCTTGGCAAGAAGATAGGAATCATCGGTCTGGGACAGACCGGATATAACACTGCCCGTATAGCCATTGGCTTCGGAATGAAGGTATGGGCCTATACTTCTAAATCGCGTCTGCAACTCCCACCCGAAATCAGAAAAGCAGATCTCGACCAATTATTCCACGAATGCGACATCGTCAGCCTGCACTGTCCGTTGAACGACAGTACTCGCGAAATGGTCAACGCCAGCCGTCTCTCTTTAATGAAACCTACCTCCATCATTATCAATACCGGACGTGGTCCACTTATTAATGAGCAAGATCTTGCCAATGCCTTGAACACCGGACAAATATATGCCGCCGGACTGGATGTTCTCTCCGAAGAACCACCTCGTCCGGACAACCCGCTATTGACTGCACGGAATTGCTTCATCACCCCACACATCGCCTGGGCCAACTTTGAAGCACGCCAAAGGCTGATACATATAGCAGTCAGTAACCTGAAAGCGTATGCGGAAGGAAAACCGATAAATATTATAAAATAACATTCCTTTCAATAAACATGGGAAAATCTGAAATTCACAGTCTCTTCCGCAGTATTCCAGTGATCCTGACAGTCATTCTGGCTACTGTTACTATTATCTCCGCCTTTTCCGGGAACTTTGATCCTGCTAATTCCAAATATATGCCTGTATTGGGATTAGCTCTTCCAGTATTACTGATATGCAATCTACTGGTTGCCATCTGTTGGGCATTTGCCCGCAGTCGCTGGATCCTCATCCCTTTTGCGGCATTGGCTTTCAACTACGGTTATATACTTTCCGTTTTTCAATTCAATTTCACAAAAAAAATCCCTGAAGGACATTACAGTAGTAACTATGCCGATGGATATTTGAAAGTAGCCACTTATAATGTCAGCAATTTTGGTACCGAGATCACCGGCTACTCCTGCAAAGAGATTGCCCGCTACATGAAACAACAAGAAGTCGATGTACTCTGCTTCCAAGAGTTCGGCGACAATCAGTACTTTCCGATGGACAGCATCCGCAATGTATTTTCCCACTGGCGATATGCCTTGATACCCACTGAAGACTCCATCAGCGGAGTGCTTCCTATCGCCGTATTCAGCCGTTACCCACTCATCAATCCCCGATTTATTTCTTATCCGCAAAGTGCCAACTGCAGCATGCAGTGCGATATCATATTAGGAAGAGACACTGTCCGTCTGCTCAACAACCACCTGCAGACTACCAGTGTCAATCAAAACCGTCGGAAATGGGAACGCGGTCTTAACAATACGAATGACACCCGTCGTGAAGTGGAAGTTGTACAAGGTGCTATCAACACTTTGCACGACAACTTTGTGAAGCGTGCCGAACAGACAGACAGTATCCGTCAACTGGCCCTCGCCAGTCCTTACTCCGTAGTAGTGTGCGGTGACTTCAACTCTTTGCCGTCTTCCTACACCTATACAGAATTAAGTGATATACTTAAAGACGGGTTCCGCACCAGTGGACGGGGTTACATGTATACCTTCCGCTACTTCAAGCGTTTGTTGCGTATCGACTATATTTTCCATTCACCCACCATTCAGGGATACCGCTACTACTCGCCTGATCTGGACTTATGTAGCGACCACAACCCGGTACTGATGGAAATGAAAATAAAGAAATAAATCTAAATCATTCATGTACAAAAATACCCCAGCATGTAAATGGAGTTACCGTGTGGAAGAAACTAAGTTACCATTTGGGATAAACAGAATTTCTATGAAAGGGAAATGTACTATGTGCTGAGGATGAGGTTTCATTTTTCCAGTAGGAGAAATATTTTTTCCCAATAGGAGAAAAATTAGACTAAAATGTCTTCAAAGAAAGACCACTCTCCTATTTCATACAAAATTTCCCCTATAAAATTTCATTTCCGCTAAGAAAAAGGCAAAACAAGCGTTTCCTATCGATAAGATACTACAATAAAGAAAGGACTTTTCATAATGATACAAATGATTAAAACGAGACTGAACTCTAAAAAGAATAGAGTTCAGTCTCGTTTTAACTCAACACTTTTTATCAAATAGAAAGAATAACCAACAATCCCTTTTGAGTTATATTTGGTATATTATTCATTCTGCTAAAATAAGTACTAGAGAAATAAAATCAGGTACGGTTTTTCTTTTATTTTTTCCTCAAAACTATTGACAAGAAACTTTAGACACCAACCATGCCTAACTCAGATTTTAACATTCAATAATATTAGTCATTCAAACATAAAATTATTTTCACCAAATCCAAGCATCAAAGTCACAGGCAACTTCCACTGCATTCTCCACACTATCAACCAGATTACAAAAGAAATCAATTCCTGTTTCTTCCTCCAGTCTGTCAATGCTCACCGCATAAGCCTTGAAGTCATCAGCTGTAGGTTTCTGCGGCAAAGTCTCTGAATGAGGTACCAAAAAACCAATAGCATTATACACACCGTCTTTCTCAGAAAGAAGAGCTATATAGTAATATGCCGGACAAACTAAACCATGAATTGTCCTACCGTTAGCATCAGTTTCAGGATATTTGCCATCACCACCTTTTACGGTACCAGTAAAGCCTGTGAGCAACTTATTGAGTGTGGCACCTTTTGCCACATATACCTTATCATAAGTATTACCTATAGTGGAACGTCCCCATTTCTGTATCAACTGCTCCAGTCCTACCCAATATTTCTGATTAAACGAAGCTATCTGTGCTGATATATTTGTATAAAGAAAAGTCTGTTCATTCGCTTCCTTACAATATACACGATCTTCACTGGCGCAAATATGCCCTTTATCGAAACCATCACTCTTGTGATCAGCTTCTTCTACTCCTCCCATTGTATCAAAGTTGTATGCAGAATCCCATCCCCAAGCATCAGTACGCTTTACATTGTCCTGTGCGGTTAGCTTATCAAAGTAAAAAGCCACCCACGACGAATGACGAAGTTCCGCATTCCAAGATGTCGCCAGATTCATAATATACTGATCATTATAGTTCACATAATGCTCACGATAAATTCCATTAACCTCATTAACAGCCGGCATCTCCAAATTAAGTACCGAAGGAAAATCTACTAAATAAGCTTCATTAGCATTAATATTTGGTCCTACGGATGTCTGATCGGTCAGGACATACTCTATTCCCACATTGTTACCGTCGATATAGGCCACACGCAACTTCATATAGTTATATACACGATATTCACCATAGCGTACCCAATAGCATTTACCTTCGATCACCTCAGCCATATGGCTCCATGCTCCCTGCTCAGATGCTTCTGCCATACCATCAAGCCGTGTGCTTCCATCCTCCAAGAAATAGAAATGGGAACCATAAAAAGTCTTCTCTTTCAGATAAAACGGAAGAGAAGATCCTTCAGGATTAAACACATTGAAACCTTTTTTAGAATCTTCGTATCCTTGCATTACAAAGGTGGAAGCATCACTCTGCGTAGTCTCTATGTAACCATTATCCGGAACAATATCTGTGTCACAAGCCATTAAAGTCCAGAGAAAGAGACTTATATAAAAAAGTTTATTAAATAGTTTCATATATTATATAAAAAGGGAGGTGACAAATGCTTCATACAAAGCTTGTCACCTCCAGTTAATCAAAATATTTACTCAGCGTCTTTTTCTTTGATCAAAATGTTCTGAATTTCCCACGTTGGTGCACTCTCCTCAGTAGATACGTATTGGAAAGCGATACGTACGATATTACCTACATATTTAGAAAGATCTATATTTCCCACATTCACAAAATTCCAGTCTGTACCTGCCGGGCGTTTCTCAAGTTGTATTTCTTCCCATGTAGCCTTTGTCACATCATCCTTATAATCAATAGAAATCTTCACAAAACAATGATCAGCCACAGTAGCATTGGTACCCAGTTTATTGACAGCCTCATCAAAGGTCATCACTGGAGCCACCCCCTTACGGAAGTCAAAAGCAGGAGATACTAACCAACTCTCGGCTGCATTGCATTGGTTACTGAAAGCTGCCCCCTTCCAGCCATAGGAAGTAGTATTTACCCAAACAAAACTTATACCACCGCTCAGCAACACATCTTGAGCCTTGAATCCGGCTTCGTTACCATTCAGCGATTCATCAATATAAACGCTTATCTTGGCAGATATACCGTCTTTGTCAAGTGTAAATGTTGTAGCTTGTTCCACACTTTCGGGAGTCGCAATCCAGTTACCCGCACTTTTTGTGAATTCTTCCACACCATAAGCATCAGCCTTCTTCTTGTAAACCACCACTGCACGATCAGCATCAACAGCATATGGATATTTACCATTTAGGTAAACAGGCAATACCAATTCGGGTTCTGCAATAAATGAAGCACCTATGGAAGCATAAACTGAAGGTTCCACTACAGCCACCTTGGCATCATCATTGGAGTAAAGAGACCAACTCTCACCGTTATAACGATAAAGTGAGGAAGTGTTAGATGCTACATAAGCACGAGTCATAGTACGAGTGTTTGCTGATACAGCATAATCCGTAGAAACCCAGACCGTAAGAGCCTCAGGACTGCCAAAATTAATAGCCTCATCCATCGTCATATAAGGCAATACTGCATTTTCCTCTATCTCGATCGCAGGAGATACTAAATAAGATTCAGACGCATGATTTACACTGTTAACAAAAGCAGAAGCTTTGAAACCAAACTTATCTGTATTCTGCCATATAAAATCCAAACCACCAGTATTAACATCATAGAAAGTAAAGCCACCCATATCTCCCAATAAGGAATTGGTATAATATGTCTTATCATTAACCTTAGAAGCAGCATAACTACCAAATGAGTACTGAGCAACACCTTCCTTATTTACATAGTAATTCAACTTCACGCTTTTCTCTTTCTGAACATTGGTGATAGTAAACAAATCCGCACCGCCCGCAGAAGTAACTGTCCAGTCGTATCCCTCTGTACCAACTTCGGTAGTTACGTTAAAACTGTCATAATTACCGCTCATATAAAAATACTGCCCCAACACATTCTTAATATTGAAACCTGCTTCAGTAGCTTCAAGCGTAATAATAAAATCAGCAGCATCAGCAACTGCAATAACGCCAGCTTCCACCTTTATAGGATCGGGATACATATACCCATATGTCTTTCCATCATCCAAACGTCCAAAAGGATAATACTGTCCATCAGCACCCAACGAAGCAATCACATATTTACCCGCTCCTCCAAAAGCACCGCTTTTAGACACCTTGGCAAATGTGCCATCGGCGGTTTCAGCAAATAAATAAACGTCCAAATAAGGCACAGAAAGCACTTTAGCATTCTTCAGTTCCCACGTAGCCGCCCCTGTATCAGTACTGGTATATTTGAAAGCAATGTTCACCACTTGTCCTTTCCATGCAGAAAGATCAATAGCGCCCATATTCACAAAATCCCAGCTCTTTCCTGTTGCACGTACAGGCACTGCTGCAACCTGAGTCCAAGTAGGTTCAGAAGAACCTCCTCCGCCACCACCAATACTAGGTTCCGTTTCAGAATAAGCATAGTCTACGACTACCATATCGCCTGCAACTGCACTTGCTACTTTTTCTTTCAGAATAGCGGGAATCTTACTTACAGTGGCTGGTGAAAGATAAGAAGCCTTTACCTTGTCCCCCCACACGCCATCATAGTCTTCCGACTCTAGTGTATAACCAGATATATCAGTAAAGTCTTTCAAATAAGCAGACGGAGTCTGATACTGATTATATGTAACAGTGAACTTTGATTTAATATCTGCATTAGGATACTTCTCAGCCAAAAAAGCAGGAATGTATTCATCAGCAGTAGCATCGGCAGTAAAATAGCCATTCTTTCCCACACTTTCCAATGCTTCCAAACCTGTCTTTCCTTCCGGATCTTTAGCCAACGCCAATGCCTGATTGGTTTTATCACCGGCAATAGAAGCATAGTCTGAAGTCTGCAGCGTCATAGTGATGTTTTTCACATCCTGATATCCACTATTAATATCAAACTGATCATTGTAATCATCGTTACAGGCCGCTAACAGCACCAGCAAAACAAACGATGTAACTATATTTTTTTTCATAATTCTCTTCTTAAATAATCTTCATGATTAGAAATTAACTCTCAAACGGAGGCTATATGTACGCCCGAGGGTATAGAACACATATACATTCTCGTCTGTAGCAACCTTACCTTTAGGATTCCATGCCTTTTCAATATACTGATAGTTCAGTAAATTATTCACATTACCCGAGAATACAGCATCCAGACCACCAATTTTAAATTTCCAAGAAGCATTCAAGTCTATCATACTTGCAGCGGGAATTCTCCATGGGTCATCTAGTGTATTTTCTTTATTAATGCTAAGCAATGTACCATCTACTTGATAATATGAATAGTTGCGACCATAGTAAGTCCAATCTGCACCTACACGAATATCTTTATTCACATTTACATTCAAACCAACCGCAGCTGTAGTCTGAGCCGAACCACCCACACGTACACCATCCATATTGATAATGGCCCACGCATGATCGGGTCCTAACAGTTCGGTAACATTACCGTTTCTGTCAAGAGGCTGTCCACCTTGCTCAGAGAAGAAATATCCCTTAGCGTTGCTACCCCACTTCCAATCACCATAAGAGAACATACCCGTCAGTTCCATCCAATTAAAAGGCCTAAACTTCAAATCAAGTTCCGCTCCCATGTGAGTAGCTTCTACACCTGACATATTGATATTAGCACGCGTATAACCCAAATCTGTACCAGTAGTCATTGTTTTATCCATCCACTTAGTATAGTAAAGATTGACGTTAGCAGTTAGCATACGATTACGAAACCCATATCCCAACTCAGCAGAAAAAATCTTTTCATTCACAGCATTGGGATTAGTAGCATTGCTACTAGTAGCTTGCATAAATGCACCATAAGAGAATTTTGGTGCACGGCTAATAGCACCCACATTGAAAAATACATTGTGATTTTCGGTCAAATTATAGTTAGCACCTCCCTTAGCAGTAAAGCCCAAGAAATTTACGGTTTCTGATTTCTCATGCGCCTTGTCGTAGTAGAAACGGTCTACACGCCAATAGCCAGTGTTAGAAAGAGAACCTGAGACAAAAGCAGCCAATTTGTCTTTATTATATTCCAATTGGAAAAAAGCGCCTTCTTGCATCACATGACCGTCATAATCGCGATAAACCACGTCACCTACATAAAGTTTTTCATAGGCCCACATAGGATCGGCCGCTGCGGCATTATTGGCAGCTTTCACCTTCAAACGGTCTGCATTATCCATATAGTATTCACCACCAAAAAGGTCAGAAATCACATTAGTATGCGTACCTTTGTAATAACGAAAATCCACACCACCATAAAAATCGAAATTCTCACCGAACTTAGTCGTATAAGTAGAAAGTAAACCATACCAAACATGTTCGTTCTTAGATTCAGACATTACCAATGCCGAACCATATTCACTAGAAGCATTATAATCTTCAATGGCAGCATAGTCAAAAGTACCATCCGGGCAACGGAAAGTAGTATTTAGCACTCCCTTATAAGCACCATTCCAAGAAGAATAGCTATACGGAGAGAATTTATCATTACCTTGACCGGAATAACCGCCACCACGTCCCAATGACATATATAAAGAGGTAGAAAGCGACGATTTGCGATCAATCTCCCACTGATGATTTAAACTGATCTGTGGTTTATGATAATAATTATGGTTTGCATTATAAGCTTCTCCATTTTTACGGTAACCGAACGAAGGGTTATACTTATTATCCGCAACACCATAAGTACGCTTTGTCATTTCCCAATCAGCAATAGTCAAACCAGCACCTTTATCACGTTGATCATGATGCTGCGGTGCACCGGTAGCCATAAATTGTAACTGGTGATTGTCGTTGATGCGCTTGGCCAAATTGATAAAGTAATTGTAACCTTCAAACTTAGTACCTTGTACATAACCGTCTCCCCAATGTTTGGCACCAAGCAAAGTCAAAGCCCAACCATTCTTCGTCAATCCTGTAGAAATATTAAACTGGATCTTGTTCATGCCATCATTACCCATAGCATAAGAAACACTTCCACCTTTCTTCGACTCAAGACCTTTAGTTACAATATTAATTGTACCACCTACTGAAGGTGCAGATACCTTACTGGCTCCCAAGCCACGTTGTGTCTGCAATGTACGGGTTACGTCAGAAAGCCCTGCCCAGTTGCTCCAATATACACCTCCCCACTCCATATCGTTGACAGGTACACCATTCACCATTACGGCCACATTTTCCTGACCGAAACCACGCATGTAGATTTCAGAGTCGCCATAACCGCCGCCCTGCTTATTGGCATGTACACCTGGCGTTGATTTCAGAATTTCAGGAAATTCCTGTGTACCCAACTTTTCTTCAATAAACGTAGGATCTACTGTAGATAAAGCCACCGGAGTCTTACGAGCAACAGCTATAGACGAAGTAATCACCACATCCTTTAGCATCACAGCATCCGGTTCCATCTTGATAGTACCCAAATCAACAGAAGCACCCTTCTGTGTTATTTTCTTCTTGAGGTCTTTGAAACCTACATACTTGAACACCAATGTCCCACCTTGAGCAACACTTTGCTTAAAATAACCATCAATGTCAGTCACAGTTCCTTGTGAAGTGCCTTCTACCATAACAGCAGCGCCCACTAACGGCTCGCCTGTTTCCGAGTCAACAAGCTGCCCCCTCACTGTAGTCTGGGCAAATGCCGCAGCACTGAATACAGACAGCACAGCCACTAACAGGAAATGAATTAGATGTTTTTTCATACTTCTGTTTTTTGTTAATTAAAAGTGTTAATTAATTATTAAATACTGTTTTAAGACGCAAATATAATTAATAAGATTTAGATTTGTATTACATTTCTGCTACAAAATTTCAGAGTAGATAGGAGTTATTGAGACTTTTTATAACAATAAAGCCCTACAAGTTTTTTGCAGGGCTTTCTATTTGTCATCAAAATATAATTTATGCTATCAGATTCTCACTGTTATCAGTCATTCATCAGCTTTCTATAACGTACACGGGTAGGTTCTTCTTTTCCTAAACGTTTCTGTTTATTTTCCTCATATTCTGAATAAGAACCTTCGAAATAGAAGACATTGGAGTCTCCTTCGAACGCAAGAATGTGAGTACAAATACGATCGAGGAACCAACGGTCGTGACTGATGATTACAGCACATCCGGCAAAATCTTCAAGACCTTCTTCAAGAGCACGAAGGGTATTTACATCTATGTCATTGGTAGGTTCGTCCAGCAAGAGTACATTGCCTTCCTCTTTCAATGCCATAGCAAGATGCAGGCGATTGCGTTCACCACCGGAAAGTACGCCGCAGAGTTTTTCCTGATCGCCACCAGAGAAATTGAAACGCGAAAGATACGCACGGGCATTAATATCGCGACCGCCCATACGAATCAGCTCCGTACCACCGGAGATTATCTGATAAACACTCTTGTTCGGATCAATATCACTATGCTGCTGGTCTACATAAGCCACCTTTACGGTCTCTCCTACTTCAAACTCACCTTTATCTACAGTTTCCAATCCCATAATCAGACGGAACAGCGTAGTTTTACCGGCACCGTTAGGACCGATAACACCAACGATGCCATTGGGAGGAAGCATAAAATTGAGATCATCAAACAGTAACTTATCACCATAGGCCTTTGCCACATGTTTTGCTTCGATAACTTTATTACCAAGACGCGGACCATTAGGAATGAAGATTTCCAGTTTTTCTTCCTTCTCCTTGATGTCTTCGTTCATCAACTTATCGTAAGAGTTCAAACGTGCTTTTCCTTTTGCCTGGCGTGCCTTAGGGGCCATGCGTACCCAATCCAACTCACGTTCCAATGTTTTACGGCGCTTACTGGCTGTCTTTTCCTCCATTTCCATACGCTTGGTCTTCTGCTCCAGCCAGCTGGAGTAGTTACCCTTCCAAGGAATACCTTCACCACGGTCTAATTCAAGAATCCAGCCTGCTACATGATCAAGGAAATAACGGTCGTGAGTAACAGCAATTACTGTACCTTCGTATTGTTGTAAATGTTGCTCCAACCAATCGATAGATTCAGCATCAAGGTGGTTGGTAGGCTCATCCAGCAACAGTACGTCAGGCTTCTGCAACAGCAGGCGACAGAGTGCCACACGACGGCGTTCACCTCCAGAAAGATGTTCCACGCTTGCATCTTCGGGCGGGCAACGAAGGGCATCCATAGCACGCTCTAATTTACTATCCAGATTCCAGGCATCAGTTGCATCGATAATATCCTGCAACTCTCCCTGACGTGCAAATAGCTTGTCCATCTTATCAGCATCCTCGTAGTATTCAGGCAAACCAAACTTCTGATTGATCTCTTCATACTCAGTCAATGCATCTACAATGGGCTGCACACCTTCCATTACAATCTCTTTTA